>Ga0307928_10001326_pt1 | contig 18737 bp, 43 predicted proteins | sample AceLakmetagen232_FD_201815 | JGI IMG/M metagenome (GOLD analysis project Ga0307928, IMG submission 201815) | Saline water microbial communities from Ace Lake, Antarctica - #232 | ecosystem: Environmental > Aquatic > Non-marine Saline and Alkaline > Saline | place: Antarctica: Ace Lake... | reverse complement strand
CGCTGTCTGCGGAAAAAGAACCATCCATCTCGCAACCAAAGTTCCCGAAGGCTGTATGTGGGTTGAAGACGAAAGACTATACGGGGCGGCAATCCAGTAAGGCCCGCACAGCCCTTGCATAGCCTGCACAGCCTCCTTCCAAGTGCCCTGCCACCATTTCACCGTCAAAATCACGCCAGAATTGTGTCAAAAGTGGACACCGTGCGTAGTGGAATCAAACATCTGTAAGTCAATCTGTTGTAGTGGGTTGCGGACATGCGTGTGAGTGGACAAATCTGGGGCCGACATCGGGAGGGGCTGGGGCGGCATTTTGAGGGCAAGATGAAGGCAAAATTACAGCCACATAAAAGAGAAAAAAAGTATGGCTTGTCTCTGGAATTGGCACGGAAATTGTATTTCGGTGAATGTGGAATCCCCGACCGGCCTGACGGGCTGCCTGAGCCGGGCCGTGAGTCCGGCGAGAGGCTGAGCCCCTGACAAACGGAATTCCGACAGCACCCAGGCCAAGGGGCTCAAGGCCTGGGATATCCGGCCCATCCTCGGCCCCTATGGCTCTGAACATGGACAAAAATAACTGCAAAATAATTCGTGAGTACCCCGAAAGTACCGTACAAGAATTGTGCCAACATGCACAAAGTCATAAGTGCCCTATTTGCATGCACTTATGACTGGACATGAGTAGACATAAGACCTATTATGCGACGCTGACTTGAAATCGAGCCGGGAGTGGGCCGTATCCAGGGCCAAGTGATTCCGTTGACAGGCAGAGCATGGCGAGAGCCTACGAGATTTTGAAGGGCATAAGCGGGCTGTCAGGCGTATAATGGGGCATGAGTGATGACCCAGATTAATCTACAGCGCTGACTGGAAGAACTACGGCCCGGTGTGGGTTTGCCGAGCCTGCAAGCACATCACGTGATTTGCCTCGGCCCACAAGCATATTGCGTCACCCTGTCCAACCTGTGGTAAAGAAGACTGGGCGACAGAGTGGGTGCCGGAAGGCTGTATGTTCGTGACTAATGAGAGACCGCATGAGTGAGAATCCCAGATTGGGCAGGACTCTTGACTGGGTGAAGAACATGGAGCCTTTTTATATATGCTCTTACTGCCTGAGCATATGGACAGCGAATGGTCGTATCTGTAATAACAGCCCTTGTCCAACCTGTGAGCAGAGTCAGGGGCTCATGACCAAGTGGAGACCGAAAGGCTGCATGGCCATCAGTGATGAGCGCCCGGACAGAGGGTAGGAGGGCTTTTCAAAATAGGACGACTATCATAAATGAGAACCGCTATGGGACTCCGGGTGCCTAGAGCCGGTCGGAGATTTTTTCTGGAGGTCGATTTTGGAGATGTCTGATAATCAGTTTTCTGAAGGTCGGCTGATAACGAGGGTCTGCCGGAAGTGCGGCGAGGTATCTGTATTGGAGACGCGGTCTGACATGAAACCGTGTATGGAATGCGGACAGGCGGCATATGGTGGGTTCAGTGCGGTCTGTAATGGTAAGAAGAACGAGTTCATGGCTCATCCGTTCGGGGTCATGACAATTCAAGATGAGAGGTCGTATGCTGAAGCGTGACATCTGTATTCATTGCGGGAGGCCGGTAGAGATGTTGGGCATCGGCTCGGGGCGTGAGATGTAGCTTCATGCTGACCGTTCTTGTTCAGCGGTCTGTGGTGAACCTCCCGAGCAGTATTTTGCCCGTCCTTGTCGCGGGGTCATGCGCATTGAGGATGAACGTATTCACTGGACTAACAACCTTGTCAACAAGACGCCGTGGATATGTGGGCGATGTGGGGCCGTGACCGGAACCCGATGTGGTAAGTTCTTGTGTTGCCGGGAGTGTGCGCTCACGCCTTTGAGTCTTACGGACGAGACGTACGTGCCCCCGTTGGCGGCTGGCTGTATGGTTATTGGAGACGAGAGGACGTATGAATTTCGTTCTGTACTGCGCGAAGTGTCTGGGTGAGTGGGTTACTGACCGGTTCGTGGAAGGCGAGGCTTACCTTTGTCCTTATTGCGGACGTGACCCTGGGCTGAAGAGTTGGTTGTACATAATTCCGAACGGCGTGATGTACGTGTATGACGAGCGACCGTATGAATGTTCTGCTGCACATGTTGAGCGATGTTGATTGGATGGCCCTCTGTCGGACGGGAGACTGGGGCTCCCCTCACTCGACCTGTGTGAATTGCGGCCTGGAGTTGATGTGGTCGGATGGGGCTTGGCGTCATCTGGCACATGGCAAGGCCTGTCATTCGAGTGTGTTCTGTGGGCATGATGTGCCCTGCGGAGATAAAACTCCGATGGCGTATCCCGAGTTCATGATTGAGTCCGGGGTGATGAACGTTTGGGACGAGAGGTCAGCATGAATAACGAGAAGCTAAGGGATGGGAAAGAGTTGGATGATTCGTTTGCCGCCATGATGAGGCTGATGTTTGAGGATGGGGTTTCGAAGAAGCGGTTCAACACGGCGTGTGACAGGTACATAAGGGCACGGATGAATCTTCAGAAGACGTTACATCCTCAAGGGGACGAAAAAGTGCAACAACGCAACGTCCGAAAATACACGAAAACGGGCTTGAAACGGCATGAAAAACATGCAAAATAACACCACTTTTACACTGCTTTATGAGTGTATTTGTGGGCATATTTGGCATCGAATAATGCCTAAAAGCATCAAGAATATTGGACCTAGACTGTTTCAGGTGTGAGTGCGGTCATGTCTGGACGATGGAGACAGATGCGGGACATCTTCCGTGGATATTCGGTGCGACCTGCAAGGCGTGCGGTAAGGGCAATATGAGGACGAAGAACAAGAACAAGAACGAAATGATGGTTACGAACGAGGTGATACCCTCTGGGGCGATGGTGATTTGGGATGAGAGAAGGTGGACATGTGAGGGCAGGCAGGTGTCGCACTTGTGACAAAAAGTTTTTCTATGACCCGCTAATGGGCTGGCGTCACGAGTTTTCGTTTCCGGCTTGGCTTCTTCTCCGAGACCACGAGGCGGAGCCGGCTCCAAAGGGCTGCATGGGGATTTGGGACGAGCGAAGAGTTGAGAAAATAAATCGAGGTTTTTGAATGAGCGTTGGTGTGAACCTGATGGAGTGCCGAGGGAAGACTGGGTGTGGCCATCGCTGGACAGAGGAGCATGATGATGCTTCGACTTGGACGGGTTCGGTGTCCCGTGTGCGGCGACGAGGGACTGACGGTACCTGTCAACGGGCTGGATGGTAACTGGAGCAAGGATGGTTTCAAGAAGGTGGCCTATGCTCAGCGAGGCATCATGCTCACGTGGGACGAGCGCTCGCTCGCAAAATAATTCGTATTTTGGAGGGTCTATTGCGGTATAGATGTAAAAGGAGGGGAAGATATCATGAGAAGTTCATAGAATTGGCAAGGAGCTTCCTGAAGGTTTTCCATCGGGAAGCTCCTTGCATTGAACGACCGAGTTTGCACGTACTGGTTTGTCCGGCCTGTGAAGAATGTCCTCCCAAGATGTATCAGCACGGCCATACTGACGGCCTGCCGCTAAGTCTGCAATTGGTTCGCTGTGGTCATTGCAACCATATCGCGGCTGCGAGGGACTTCATCTCGTATGTGCCTGACGGCTGCATGGGGATTTGGGCGGAGCGGGCGGGCTGGCGCAAGGCATCGGCCCGACACAATTTTCACCAAAGCAAGTGGGGATGAACAGGTTCCGAGGTGTATAATGTGGACAGAGGCCAAGTCGTGGCCGCCGGAAGGCCGTATGGTGATTTTTGATGAAAGGAGATATCATGAATAGGAAGAATGGGTTGACGCTGACAGAGTTGCTGGTTGTGATTGCGCTACTGGGGGCTCTTATCACAGGCGCGTTTTTTGAGGGTCGAGTGAATGGACGCACAGGGGGCATCAGGGAGATGCAGGTGGCCGCCGTGGATTTCGGTGTGGCACAGTGGGCTGTACAGGACCCAGAGGGGACTGTGTGCTTCCAGTGGAACAAGAGCGAGGTGTTCAACATTGCATTGTCGCCGGAGCCTGCGGGCCTGAAGCCGGGAGATGTGCGCAATATGGACACGAGCGGCTTCAGACTTGGTGAGTTAATCTATATCGAAGACTGGGGAACCGTATCGGCGAATGAGCCCCCGCATAGGGACGATGTGCCGCTTGGGATGGTGACACGCAAGGGCACAAATGGTACAGTGGTCGTGATGTTTTGAGAGTTGAATGTGGAAAATAACATGAGATTCGTGGGCGAATGGTGTCCGTCGTAATAGGGTGATGAGCAACGCTTCCAGAAAGTCGGATTATTGTGTTCATTGCCGGAAGGAGATTTCGTTACTTGGATACATGTGGGTGCATGCCGGTGATGACCCTTGGTGCATGCCCCGGAAGAAGGTCGGCCCGGACTTTCTTCCTCAGGTGGCTGAGCCTGCTGGTGGCGCGATGGTTATCGAGGATGAGCGTCCGGTGAAGGTGGGAGTCGAGGAGGAAGGTCTTGCCTGATATTCACGGATGTCTAAGGTGGAGAATAACATGAGTTTTACGTGCGTACCGGTGAAGGGGATCAGCATCCGAGATGGAGACGTTGCTGTGGGACGAGGAGCCTCCGGCATATGACGGCGTGTATCGGTGGAAGAATAGCATGGATGTTTTCGGGCCGGGGGTTGAGTGCTGGTGTCGGATTATTGGAGGCAAGCTCTACTCCCTTGATTTGACAGATGGGAAAAGGATAATCCGGGACGGTGATGTCGCCAAGTTTGGCGGTTGTTGGCAAGGGCCGTTCTCGACGCTGTGTTGGCCGTTGGCGAAGTGAACAAGCCTGTAGATAGCTGGGAACTGAGTCAGGCCCGTGAGCGGGATGTTAATTCCAGTCGCTCTGAGGTTGAGATGCGATGTGAACAATGCGGTGGCGTTTGCGGTTTTGATGCACTCTGGGAAACCGGCACCCTGTGCTTGTGTAAGGGAAACAACATCTCATTCTGTCCAAAGGGCTGTGTTATGATTTGTGATGAGAGGTTGGTGAAATAAGTGAATAAGGATTGGCCAGACCCCACAGAGGACATGTTGAAGTCGCCGTTGTTCGATGCGATATGGCAGACCATCAAGACGTGGGATATCAACGTCCCGAAGATTGACGGACATGGGCTTTACTCGAGGGCGACTGGGAATCATGTCCGGGCGATAATGGATACCATTCATCGGGGCGTCGGGAGCAGCATGATAGTCATGGGTGAGGTGCCTCTTGACCGGGGCAAGCGGCATACTCTGGGTGAGTCTGGTGAACGCGGAGAAGAAGCAGCCGGGACTGAGCATCATGTTTACGGGTTCGAACCCGTGGAGCGGGTGGGATACGTCTTTCGTGGTGTTAGTGCGTCACAACGCGATGATGGCAGGAGATGAACGGAGGCACAAGAGACTGGACGTACGTGCTTAGGTGTCAGGCGTGCTTCTGGATATACGGTATACTGACGGACTTGACCAGCGCCGGGCTGCCGAACGGCTACATGTCCGAGCACTGGCCCGAGACCCGGTGTGTTTTCTGTGGCAAGCTGACGAAGCATGTAGCGGAAATAGCTTGGCAGGACGGACTGCCGATGGTGGTCTGGGACGAACGTTTTGAGGAGCGACGCCATGGGTGAGAAATCGAGAGGCAACTATCCGACGGGTGGATGGTGTCGGAGGACTGATTGCGTCCATCATGGGAAGAAGTATTGTGCCCGGTGCTATCGGGAAAACAAGTACAAGCCGAGAGACAAGAAGTGGTGAGTTGGATGAACCATCCAAGAGAGGTGTATCGGTGGAGGCGGAACGAGCGGAAGCCCAGAAGAAGACGCTCCAGGGTCTTGGTCCTGTTGGTCTAGTGAGCTTGCATTGTGACTCCTGTGGACATCATCAGGGGAAGGCATACGTTGCTTTTTTTCAAGATGGGTCGAGGGCCGGGCATTGTCCGAAATGTGGAGAGACACTGAGGGAGTCTTCTTGGATCCGGTATAAAGGCCCGGAAATGGTAGTTGTTGATGAGCGACGTATCACAAATGCTTGAGGGTTCGGTGGACGACCGCTGGGGCGTTCTTCTGAGTCATGATTGCGCGGGCAGGTACGAGTACGTCAAGGACATCTTTCATCTTCTTCATGTCTTCAGGTGCTCATGTGGGTTTGATAGGGCCATTCAGGGCTCACAGGTCAAGGCCCGGAGGCTTGGAAGGTTCAAGGCTGTGATTGAGAGGGAGTTGTCGATGGAGCCCGTGGCTGAGCTTTTGAATGTCCGGCAGTGGGGTGTTGACTCATTGGATGCTCTAAGGGCTGGCTGTATGATGGTGTGGGACGAGAGAAGGAGTGGGCTGGATATTCCGCCGACACAGTGAGCTTGTCTCTGACGGGTACAGCGCGGGGGTTACAATGGCTCAAGGTTTTAGCGCCTGCTTGGAATGTGCACAAAAAACTAATTGCTGGTGTCGCTGGCGTCGTCCTCTCGTATTCAAAAATTGCGGAAGTTTCATCCCGAAAAGATGCTTCGTGGTGTATAATGAAAGGTATGTTCCACGTAGAACAAAAACTGGAGTAGTTTTTGAAGACGACACGTAGATGTGCAAAGTGCGCACGCCTTCTGTACCGGCAAGATGCCGGAATAATCGGTCCACCATATCAGGGGGTCTCCGAGCATGTGTGAGTGTTCCGGCAATGTGTATGAATGGCCGGACAGCAGTCAGCGGGTGCCGGGCGGTTGCATGGCGACAGCAGACGAGAGGAGATTCGGATGAGTCAGGTGCTTGCCAAGAAGAGAATCGGAATTGCGCTGAGGCGGTTGTTGTCCGGTGAGCCGTCGCCGTCGAAGTATTTCGAAGTATTCGGGTGTGGCCCGATATTCATGGGAGGGTTCATTGGACATCAGCTTCAGGGTGGCATGTCGTGGGAGAACTTTCGAACGGCGTGGAAGGTCGGGCATGTCCTTCCTCTGTTCGAGTTTGACCAAGAGGATGAGGCGTGGCTGACCGGTGCAATTATTGCGGACGCATTATAGCACTGCTCTGTCATCCTTTGAAGAGCGAGCCTAAGAGCATGTGCTTTGATTGCAAGGGCTTGGTGGTCCGGTGTGAAGCTGAGGGCGTCATGGTCATCTTTCAGGAGACGTGGGGTTCGGCTTTCGGGTGTCCTTGCGGAAAGCGGGGCGCAGAGGGGCCGACAGGAGACTCATCTCCCTGTATGGATATTTGGGACGAGAGATTGTATGATAGCTGAGATGACGGGCAGGTTCAGGATTCCGACGGGAATCATTCCTGGTAAGGACTTCTTCGTGCATTATTCTGTTGCAGAGATGCCTTGCCGGTGCGGGGAAAAGTGGACTGTGACCGAGGTCTGTAACGGGAAGGAGACAAGGAAGGACCCGACTTGTCCAAACTGTGGCAACAACGATAGGAACAAGATGAGGCCTGCGTCTGGCGTCACGCACGAGACTGCTCCTGAAGGAACGATGTTGGTCTGGAATGAGCGATTTCTACAAAAGTCAGTTCGTTGAATGTTCCAAGTGTGGCTGTTCGGCTTGGATAGTTTGCAAGCTACGTGAGAACTCAAATACATGGATGGTTATTGACGGTCGAATGGGAGTTCGGTCATCGTTGTGGCGACAAGCATGTCACGAAAACGGACATCGAGATTGTTCAGCCGACCGGTGTAATGTTCACATGGAACGAAAGAAAAGTCCGTATTCCAGAGAGTGACCGGACAGTATAGTCTCAGACAGGAGAGAGATGAGACTCGACAAGGGAGAGAAACTAGCGTTGTGGTTTTTGATTACGGTCGGCTGGATAGCACTACTGCGAGGTCAGTGGGCAGTCGGACTGATGGCGTTTCTTTCCGTGGCTCTGATGGGAAGCGGCATATCTCTTTCCAGAAAGTTGTCCGAAGTTCAGGCCGCAAGGCGTATAATCAACAAGGGACAACTCAGTTGGGAGGTTGTGTCTTCTATTGAGGCCAAGGACATGAAGAGTAGTGATATTCCGAATGGGCTTGTTGTCTGTGCTCCGAACGGCATGCCTGCGTTGGTTGACTTTGACGATGATGGCGAGCCCCAGCTAGACAGCGGATACAGGGAGATTGCTGTTGCGAACTGGATTAAGACTCTCATGGTTGATGAGAGGTTTGCAGCAGACGCTCTCGTATTGGTTCATACCGTTGAGGGCAAGGACACAATGCTTATCAAGTCCCTTCAGGTTAGCAAGCTGACGATGAACGGGGAGCCGATAACTGTTCAGCGGGTGGCGCTCATGGGGGTTTTGCCGAAGTACGTCAAGACGATTCGAGATAACTACATGAAGAAGATGGAGACGCAATGCGGAAGTACAGCAGACAACACGGCTGGATGATTTTGAGAACTTATGCTCCGGGCGACGGGCGCATCTCTTTTAACTGGGTCGGAGAGCAATCCCCGATGGGCGAGGCCCTGAATGAGCATGTGACGGAGAGCGACATCAGCATGTGGCTACGTGAGCCCGAGAACAAGCATTTCTCGGACTGGGAAATCCTGAACATAACTGTCTGGGCTAAGGCATTCATTCCGCAGTACTGCCTGTGCCAGAAAGTGACGCGGCCCTTTCACACGTCGAAGAAGCTAAGGCTTGACGGCACTGCCTATGAGTACGATTGTCATGAGTACGATTGCCATGGCGAAAGCCATGAGTGCCATCACAACTCCGGTAACACGACTTTCTATCGTATCACGAAGACTGGCCGTCGTTCGATGAAGCAAGTGTGCAACGTGGAAATCATTCTGGCCATGATGTTCTTCCTGAACAACGAGGCGACCATCGGGGAGAACGGAATCGAAACGAGAGAAAGATGAGATGTGCGGTTGACCCGAGAGTCCACTCTCACATCGAGTACACCTGCTGCGGGTGTGGCGAGAAGCGGTTATGGAAGACGGCATGGGGAATACATCCGCACCTGAGATGCCGGTGTGGATTCCCAGACCAGATGGACAAGACGGATGAGATACCCAGGGGCTGCATGTGGATTGATGACGAGAGTCCCAAGGCACGAATCACTGGTATGGATTTAGCGAAAGGTCCTGACTACGAAGGACTCACATGGGTTGCCGGGGTCAGTACGCCCGCTGGTACGCGAGCAAGCGGAGTGATGATAATGGGCGACGAGAGAAAATGGAGGAAAAGCGTGTCGAGGCAGATTTCTATGGATGCCGATTTCGACACGGACGTGAAAAACATCCAGCGTATTCTTGCCATAGCGGACTGGGACAGCCAGCAGATAGACGAATGGACAAAAGAGACGACCGAGGCGCACAAGGAAATGATGAACGCAATGTTCATGTGCCCTGCCGGTTGTCTCGCAGTATGGAATGAGAGGCCCTATGTGAACAGATTGGCAACAGTATCCGTGATGCTGATGGTGATGACCAGCAGTGTATTTGGAGGATTCACTCTGACGGAGGAGAACGACGTATTCACGGGAACCGACAATTACTACACGCAGGGGCTCGAACTCCTGTGGGCAGGTGGTGCCCGTAAGTATACGGACTGCGTTCGTCATACTGGTTACGGAATACGGAACGTCTTTTACTCTCCTGAAGACATTGAGCAGTCAGTTGTCCCGTCTTTGGGCGACAGGCCGTGGGCTGGCTACCTATCTGTCCAGCGGACGGACTGGAAGCGGACTAAAAAGTACACTCGGCGAGTTGACTGGGTGGTTGGCACCGTGGGCGAATGGTCACAATCAGACCATATTCAGGCTTGGTTCCATCGCATCACCGGGTCAGGCAAGCCGATAGGGTGGCAGCATCAGATTCCATCCGAGCCCTTCGTCAACGTAACGCTCGAATACTACCGGCCTCTCTGGGCCGTCTATGACGAGCCCAAACATTGGGGCTTCGACTTGACCGGCATGGGTGGCAGTTCTCTTGGCACGGCGTTCATTAACGGAGAGCTTGGGTTGGCTTGCCGGGCCGGGTGGAATCTTCCAGCAGAGGGGTGGTCGGGACTTATCCGTCCGACGAAGGTAAGTCGGTACTCTTTTTACGCTCTGGCTGAACAGTACGGTCGTGTTGTGTCCCACAACGTGATGCTGGGAGGCAGCTTCTTTCAAGACGGGGAAGAGCGAGAACTTGAGCGTCTTGTGTCTGACATGGTTGTTGGGGCTGGTGCGCTTGTCAGGGTGAAAGGCACAAACGTAGGACTGACTTACAGGCGCGTGTGGCGTTCGGACGAGTTTAAGAATCAGGCATTGCCGACCGACTTCGGGTCGATATGCCTTTCGGTTACGGGGGCACTGTAATGCAGGACAGATTGGCGATAGTCATAGTCGAGACAGAGGAAGGGCCGGGGATACAATTTCTTGACCCAGACGAGGCCCTTGAGAGCTTCGGTAGCCTTGTCAAACTGGAGGACGGCAAGGAAGGACGAGCGACACTCGTTAGTATCGACTACAAGGCCGACAAGGCTACCGTGCAGGCCAAGAAGCTGCCGGTGGAAGAGATATCAAAAGATGAACAGCCGGACGGCATCGTTCTGGGTCAAGGCCCGGTCTGGCTACCCAAGAAAGAGGAGAAGGAAGATGGCGGACGAAAAGAAGCTGATGGTGACAGTAAAGACGGCTGATGTCGGAAGGCTCATTCGTCGCATTGCGACGTTGGATGAGGTCGAAGATGTTGAGGAGCATGAGGAGGTCGATACGGACTCCGGCGTAATCGCCGGATGGCCTGAGTTCGACATGCTCGTCAAGTGCGGACATGGTGCCCGGAAGTCGAACGTCGAGGAGCTTCTCCTTGGCGTCAAGGGCGTGGAGGTCCGGTTGTTGAAATGAGCAGAGTCGTCTATGTGGCATTTCAGGAGCTTCCCCAAGAAGAGGGATGGAACGAGGAATAAGGGGGCTGTATTCGTCAAGGCGACAGTCGTGAACGCGGACATTGACCCGAAGACGGTGGAGGAGGAAGACTTGTGAGCAAGGAAGGTAAAAAGTTTGACTGGAGCATAGAGAGACACCCGAACTTCAAGGCTCATATTGAGTGGGCCGAGAAAGAAGGCATGTGCAAGCAGTGCCAGAGACCGTGGCATGATGGACTGTGCTCGTGCGGGAAGAGCGACGAGAGAATGGATACCATGGCGAGTCTGGCTTACAAGATGTTTGCGGCTGGCTGGAAGCAATGAAGGTAATCATAGCGGGCTACGCGACAGCCATGAACGCGGACATCCCGAAGTGGAGGAGGAAGACTTGTGAGCCGAAGAGAGCGAAAGGTAAAGAGGACTCGGCGTAAGGCGGATATTCTTGCCGAAGTCGCACAGGTGGCTGCCGATGCCGTGGAGCATGGCGGGGATTCAAGGGATGCTATGCTGGCGGCTGACAGGTGGCTGCTGGAGAGGATTAGGGCTTGCCCACAGGAGGCCCAGTTATACAGGGACGTGGCCGCCGAATATTCTCGGCTGTTGAATGCGGCAGTAAAAGAAAGGGGGCGTTCAGTGAGAAGGTTAATGAAGTATCTGACAATTTTTCTTTCGTGTTCAGCCGGGATTGTTCTGGTTTGTACTGAGCGGGGCATGCTGGTATGGTGGTCTGTTGGCGCTTGGCTGCTGGCGGCCATGCTTTGTGTCATCTACTTGAGGGTTACTCGTGAAGGTAATCATAGCGGGGCCACGCGACTATCATGACTACGTGTCATTGCTTGTTGCGATACATCTTTGTCCGTTCGATATCTCTGAGGTCGTATCAGGCCGGGCCAAGGGCGTGGACACGCTTGGAGAACGATGGGCGAAGGACTATGGTGTTCCCGTCAAGCCGTTCCCGGCGGACTGGAACCGGTGGGGTAACTCTGCCGGTCCGAAGAGAAACAAACAAATGGCGGAGTACGCTGATGCGGCAATCCTTCTGTGGGATGGGCACAGTCGAGGCACTCGGTCAATGCGGATGATTGCCGAGGGAGAAAGGATAGGACTGTTCGTCTATGGCATTCGGGGATACAGGCCACGACCGGAAAGTCGATATGCTCATTTGTGCGGCCCTGCTGGGAGAGTATGAGCCGACAGCCGAGGAGGTTGCGGACTTTATGGCGGGTGGCGACAACCTATCTCCGGAAGATAAGTCCATGCTGGAGAAGGTTAGCAAGGAGTTGCCGGAGAAGATTGAAGAGTGGAAAGCTGAACGTGACGGTTGTATGATTGTGAAAGACGAAAGGAGCGAGATGACAAATCTGAATGAGACAACGATTTTTCTGGGGATGCCGGAGCCGGTGGATTCGAAAGCGCCGATGAGGTTCCAAGTTCTGAAGGGACGACCGCCTAAGCCGGGGCAGTCTTTGGTGATGGACTGCAAGGGAGGATTCTCATTCGACAGGATTTGGAATGAGCAACCGAAGACACGGGACGTGTGAGTGCTGTGGCAGGTTCGACCACGACATTTCCGAGCACCATCTTATCTCGAGAACGACGCACAGTAACAAGCGCGTCAGGCGTATGTTCTCGACTGATGAGATGAAGCAGCGAAAGGTTTATACTTGTCAACCCTGTCACAAAGCAATTCACACTTTTTGGTCGGAGAAAGAGCTTGCCCTGGAGTATAATACCTTGGATGCGATACGGGCCGACCCGAGGATGCAGGGGCATATCCGGTGGGCAAGGAAGCAGCGTCCCGGACTGAGGATGAAGGGAGCCCGAAAGGGGTTGAAGTCAAGGCGGCATTAGGTGATCTTTTTTCGTACTTTGAGGTGCCGTGTGATAGTATAGTGATGTGGGGCGAATGGAGCCCGTGATAAGTGGAGGCTGTAAAGGAGGTTCGTATGGAGCATCGACATCCGCCGTGATGGCTTGACTGATTGAGCTTCTTAGATATTTTTTGATGATGAGGGTTAAAACCCCTGAGTGGGGGCAAGTAGCCCAGGTGAGGCCCGGTCAGAAATGGCCGGGCTGATTCTTTTTCCGTATTTTGAATATGTCCTGACAGTATAGTGATGTGAGCGACAACAGCCAAACAACGGAGAACACGATGAAAGAGTTTGACCTTGGGAACATGAGTGACGCGGCTGCCGAGAAGGTAGAGAAGGCTCTTGACGGCAAGACTTACATGAACTTCCGAGTGTCCAAGGGACGGATTCCTGGCCCGGAGATGTGCGTCACCTTGGAAACCGACTACGACGATACCGACGTTGAACTTCTGACGATGGCTCTTCATGTGATGGCGACTTCGTAATGATTAAGGCGAGGGTGGAATGACTCGTGTAGGGTCGAGCCGATACCGGTGACTGAAATCACTATGGCTCACATACCCAGTGACCGCGAGCCACCCAAACTCTTGGAGGAGATGTTCTATGGGCAAGGTGCCGGACAAGATTGAAATCGTGGTGTTTATCTGTTCTGCTTGCAACAAGCGTTCCCGGTCGGGAGCCGTGGCGGACATCCTGAAGTTCGTGAGCCGGTTCAAGCAAACGAGGAAAGATTAACACAAAGGAGGATGGGATGATTATTTGGATTAAGCTGATGTTGACCGGGGCGATTCTGGCGGTGGTGGCAAGGGGTATCATTGACAGGTCTGATGACAATATGGTCAACTTATTCAAGGTCGCGCAGGTGATTGGACTTTTTGTCGGGGCGGTGCTGGCAGTCGTCGGCGCGTTGGGCGCGATCTGGAGTTCGTAAGGGGGCGGATGCTCATGGAGAGGGGAAGAATGCCTAGCGCTGTATATGACCCGACGAAGGAGACGGAGAAGCAGGCCACAAGTAAAAACCGTACTCTGCCCGGTCGCTGACAGTATAGACATATGAGGGCGACATATTACACGAGTGGGCGGTAGAAAACGCAATGTTCAGCGTCAAGCTGTCGAACGGGGCAACAGAGCAATGGTATCGGAGATGAGATGAGCTTATTCCGATGTGAACAGTGCGGATGTATTGAGAATACGGCCACGAGTAATTACTGGAGCCGTAAGTATCGTCGGGGGCGGAGTTCGGCGGAGAAGCCCGGAGATACGCGATTGCTGTGTTCCGAGTGTGACCCGGAGATTGGGAAGTGGCATGGCAGGTTCCCAAGGCAGTCGGCGAACGGCTGGCTGATTGATGCTCAGGGATTTATTTGGCACCCGGATACCGACCCGAAGGACATCACGCATACGAAGATTTTGGACAAGGTACCGGGCGAGCGAGGGCCGGAGCCGGAGCACAAGCCGAAGCCACCTAAGTGGAAATGGGAAGAAGGAGACGAGTGATGGACATTTTGAAGCCGACAGTCGAGATAAATGGACACGGGAGCGAACGGCCACGGGCTTGGGAGAAGATGAAGTCCGAGATAGACGAGGTCATGAAAAATCACGGCCCGACATATCCGGTCAGTGTTGACTGGCGCGTTTACGCGGAGATGCGGTTCCATTGCATCGTCGGAGACGATGATAAGTTTGAAATTATCGTCTGTGCAGACCTTCTGAAGAAGGGGTTTATGGCTGTCTGGAATGGAAGGCCCATCTTCGTCAAGAAGGGCGACCCGGAGCCGTACCCGGAAGGCATTGAGATTTCCAAAGGGGAGCGTCGATGATTCTCAAGGGCATAGAGTTCAAGTGTGCCAAGGGTCACGTGTGGGAGTCGGCGGTAGGGACGATATGGTTGGGCATGCCGTGGTGTCCTGAGTGCGAAGAGAAGGAGCACAAGCGGCTTCCGGCGACATCGTGGAAGGGCGTCTGGTTGACCGACAAGGATATTCTGGAGGTGTTGAGATGAGCGGATTATTGAGTGGAGATAAAACGTATCAGAACTGGGTTGCGTATGAGGTCGTGTGGGCTGACACTGATGGCAGGCTATACATCTGGACATTCAACTATACAGGTGAGCGACTGAGTCCTGTTGTGCTGCCTGATGAGGTCAACAAGGTCACTGACTTCGTTTGCGGTCAGGGCATTCCCAACATGGTTTACATGATGCCTCGGTTTATCGGCGACTCCAATGATGAGGCCATGTGTTCGCACAGCAACGCTCAGGTGATGAAGGATACGGGCTTTGGGGATTCTAGGGAATGGTTGAAGGGAAGAGGATTGGTTGAGAGAAAATGGACATCGGAAGCAAAAGCAAGTACCCGGCGAACGCGCTAAGCAACTTCGCGCCTCACCCGTTCATGTTCGATGACGCGGAATGCTTTTCCATGGAAGGCGTACTCCAAGCGTTTAAGTTCAAGAATTGGGAGATGGCCAAGCACATCTGTAGGCTTGTGGGAATCAGAGCCAAGCGTGCTGGGAGTAAGAAGAACTGGCACAAGACTCAGACGCTATGGTGGAAGGGGCAGTCCTATAAGCGGCTCTCGACCGAGTACCAGTTGCTCCTCGACCGGGCGTATGCTGCTCTGGTGACGAACAAGAAATTTCGGGCGGCCCTGTTGGCGTCCGGCGATTCCGTTCTGAAGCACACTATCGGGAGACAGAAACCACAAGAGACGGTGTTGACGCGGCAGGAGTTCTGTTCGCGGCTGACCCGGCTTCGGGCGCGAGTGAAAATGGAGGACGTATGATGTTGGCGATTGATTTGAAAAAATCAGTAAAGAATCCGAGGGTGGACAACTTCACTTGTCTGTTGTTTTGGCTCATTATGAGGGCGGACAGCAAAAACAAGAATAAGCTCGCCAGGGAGTATCCGGTTGAGGTGGAGATGGTTGATATCTTCAAGACGCCCGGTCGATGTCCTCGCATGGCGGATGTAGTTGGGAACTCGCCGAGTGGAGGGATGAAGCTCGGGCCGGAAAGGGTTGACTGGGACACAATCGAGAAAGACGCCAGAGCAACACTGGCAGGGAAGGACGTATGAAGATAGTCAAGATGGTGAAGTTCGAGAAGGATGACAGCCAAATACTCAATCGCATTATCGAGTCGTGCAACATGGCGGCATCGTTCTTCATGGAAGACAGGCTCGGCATGGATAACTCGGGTGACCGGCAGGAGAGCGGTCTCAGGGCAATATCGCGATTGAGGGCTGGCCATCCTTTGGAAGCCAAGCATATCACCGAGGCGTATGAAGAGGCCGACAAGGCCCTTGCGAGGGTTCGTGGGGCGAAAACCGGTGGGGTTTTCCCGGCGGAGTTGAAGGACGGGTATCAGGAGAATCTGATGGCGGTGTGTGGGATTCTTCGCAGATGGAAGGAGGCGCTTAATGAAGAAGATGTTCAGCTTGACGCCTGTCAAATGCCTTGACGGCAAACGCCATCGGTGGAGCCCGATTGTGAAGCTCCCGAAATACGCGGATGAATATGCGGATGAGCACGTGGACCGGTGGTGTCGCAAGTGCGGTAGCCGGTCGGAGTGGTCGAGTGCTTGGAGACGTACAAGGGGGACACTTTCCGGGAGGGGCGTCCTGGTTCGCTGCAAGGATGATGGAGTGCTTCATATGGAAATCCCGGATTGCCACAAGTAAAAACTGTACTCTGCCCGGTCGCTGACAGTATAGACATATGAGGGCGACATATTACACGAGCGGGCGGGCGGTTGAAGATGCGATGGCAGTTGTGGCTGGATGGATTGGACAGAACCGTAGGATTGATGTTCGGTTCCATAACGGGACTGCTGTTGATGCCGATATTTTCAAGGGAAAGATTCGGATTCCCAAGCTGGCCTGCGCTTCCGGCATTACGCAAGATACCCTGATGACCCTGCGTCGTCGTGTCTATCACGAGGCCGGACATATCGACCTGTCCAGTATTGCTCGTGATGACTATCCTAAGCCCGGTGCTCTTTTTGACATCTGGAACGCCATCGAAGATACGTGGATGGAAGCGGAGGAGTCGAAGAAGCATAAGGGTTGCGAGGTCGTTTTCCGGCATGGCGTTACTGTCAACAACCGGAAAATCGGTGAGCGCATTCGGGCGAACGGTGCGGCTGGTCCTCTCTGGGAAGCAATGACCGCAATGATGTTCATCTACGTTGGGCAAATGCCTTCGTGGGAATTGAATCCGAAGGCTGCTGTATATGTTGACGCGGCCTACTCTACGTTTGCTGAAGTTGGACTGTCCCAGTCGTCCTATGACAACCTTGAGCTTGCCAAGCGCATTTTGAAAATCCTCAAGGCTGCCTCGAAGGAATACAAGAAGCAGCACCCCGAAGAGAAGCAACAGCCTCAGTCTCAACCTCAGCCTCAGCAGTCGCAGGATGAAGAGTCTCGTCCCGAGTCGGAAGATGCTCAGGCTGGTCGTACTGACGATGTTGATGATGAGCCTTCGCCCGAACAAGAGCCCCAGCCCTGCGATGAGCCGAAAGAGGGCGAAGAGTCGGAAGACGGCGAGCCGAAAGAGGGCGAAGACGATTCCGATGATGAGGTCAAGGGTGATTCTGAATCCGACGAAGATGACGAAAGCGCCGACGGCGTAGGGTCTAAGGGTGACGAAGAGACCGGCGAGGATGAAGATGGAGGCAGCGCTGGTAGTTCGGATGAAGAAGACGCTGGGGACGGCGACGAGTCCGCTCCTGGCGACCCGGACTCGTCCGGCGATGAGTCCGAAGATGACCCGGACGAGGGCGGCGATAAGCCTGTTTCCAGCGACTCGGATGAGACCAGTGAGGGAGAGGATGACGAGGACGGTGACGAGAGCGACACTTCTAAGCCCGGTGGGGATGAAGATGGAGACTTCTCTTCTACTCCTGAAGATGACGACGACGACGGCGAAGACTTGGAAGATGAGCTTGAGGGGCTCGACCGGGAGAAGGCTTTAGACGAAGAGATTGCAGAGGCTCTGAGCGAAATCAGCCCGGAAGATTCTCGGTACCTGTCCCGTCGTGACCTTGACCGGCACATCGTTCCTGAGATTCATGATGGCGACAAGGAGACCTTTAAGTCCCGTCGCAGTGGGGTCTCGGTGATGGTTACGGCAATGACCCGGACGCTGGAGCAGGCGCTTCGTGCGATGTCCCGGAACCGTCAGGGCCGGTGTCTTCGTCAGGGTCGGATTGACAAACGTCGTCTGGTTCAGATTGCCCGTGGACTGAGCCGGGAAGTTTTTTACAAGGTCAGCGAGGGAACGGACCTGAATACGGCAGTTGAGATTCTTATCGACGAATCCGGTTCCATGCGTCGTGGTTGCATCCCTGTCCAGTTGCTTGCGATGTCCATTGGTGAAGCCCTGACGGCAATTGGCGTTCCGTTTGAAATTACGGGAACCATGACTTCTGGAGACCGTCTTCCTCTGGATGGAATGACCCGGACTCAGCCGATTATTTATCGTCACTACAAGATGTTTGAAGAGTCGTGGCAGTCCGTCTGTCACCGTATTGTTCACACTGGCTTCCGCTGCAATAATATCGACGGTGAAGCCGTTGAATACGCGGCCTTTCGGTTGTCGGCACGTCCTGAGTCTCGCAAGGTTGTCTTCTCGTTGAGCGATGGTTGTCCCTGTGGTGGACAAGATATGGATGACGAGCTTGCGGGTAACCTGATTCGGGTTTGCGAGCGCTGCCGTCAGAATGGTATTGAGGTTTATGGATTTGGCATCATGACAGATGACCCCGAGAAGTACTATGGGAAGGATTACTTCTTGTATCTGGAGAGCGTTACAGCAATCGGCCCCGAGTTCACTCGGACGTTTGCGGGCATCATCTCAAAAGGTGCGGTGCGGGTATGAATAGCCGGAATTGGGTATTTTGAAATCAGTGGTGGATGCATCATGAAGCCAGTGTTTATGAATCCTGAAGAGGGCGAGCATCAGATTAAGCTCATCGAGCCCGACACTATCGTGGAGTGCATCGACAACACCGGAATGGAAGTCCAGTTCGACACGGGTATTGAGTACGTAT
>Ga0307928_10001325_pt1 | contig 18750 bp, 16 predicted proteins | sample AceLakmetagen232_FD_201815 | JGI IMG/M metagenome (GOLD analysis project Ga0307928, IMG submission 201815) | Saline water microbial communities from Ace Lake, Antarctica - #232 | ecosystem: Environmental > Aquatic > Non-marine Saline and Alkaline > Saline | place: Antarctica: Ace Lake... | reverse complement strand
TATCTAAAATATTATAACATTTCCGCACCCCAAAATATTATCTAAAATATTATTACAAATTCGCAACTCTAAAATATTATCTAAAATATTATCTAAAATATTATCTAAAATATTATCTAAAATATTATCTAAAATATTATCTAAAATTCGCACCCCAAAATATTATCTAAAATTCGCACCCCAAAATATTATCTAAAATATTATCTAAAATATTATCTAAAATATTATCTAAAATATTATCTAAAATATTATCTAAAATTCGCACCCCAAAATATTATCTAAAATATTATCTAAAATATTATCTAAAATATTATCTAAAATATTATCTAAAATATTATCACTAAAATTACATCAAAAAAAATGAAAAAAACACTCTTTTTTTGTAAAATATGCTCTTTTTTTGTAAAATATGCTGTTTTTTTTAGTAAAATCACATAAAAAACACGTCTTTTTTGCTATTTTTTCGTTTTTTGATACTTTTTTTTTAACGTTTTTTTAATATATTTTTAAGATTCTGTCTTCATTCTGTCTCCAATTTTTAAGTTTTATTTAATATATAGATACATCATATAAACATCATATAATATTTATAATATATAAAATAAATAGAACATATAAAAAATAATAAACTAATAAGACGGAAATCTAACCAAAAGACGGAAATAATCTAATATCTCATTGAAAATATCGAATAACTATATTATTAATGAAAAGATGGAAAAAAACCGTCTTCTGTCTATATTTTAGTCTTTTCGGTATATATTATATATCCATATATTAAATAAATATTAAATCTTTATCAAAATTCATTTTATAACAATAAAAAAATGTTCCCATTGGTGGAGTATAATTATTATTAGTTGTTTGATATTTAGTAAATTTAGTTCTTGATCTTGGTATTATTATTTGTAAATTATCATTAAATAAATTTGTAAAATATTTACAAGCAATTAAATTTGATAAACAAATTATTATAAAAGGTTTATCTATTTCTTTTAATTTTTTAAATATATCATGTCTCTTAGAAAAAGGCGGATTATCTATTATTATGTCATATTTATATTTATTATAATTTTTAAAAAAATCTTCGTTGTTATGAATAATGTCATAACCTAATTCTTTAAAATATTTTTTCATTGAACCATCACAATAAAAAGGACTATATATTATTTTATTTTTTGGTATAAATTTTTTTATTGACTCCCAACCATCCCTGTTGGTTATATAATTATCTGTTTTATTATCATTATTAAACATAAATATATAATATAACATATATATTTATTTATAATTTTATACAATGTTATTATCAAGCCCATAATGTTCTTGCCCAATAGTTCTTACTATTTTTATCCAATGCTGTTCGCTTACCTTCTTTATTTTTAATACCATAACTTCTTGCAAGATAATTCTTTCTTCTATCTTTATCTTTATGTTGTGTATAATCTTGATAATTTTTATTACCAAAATGTATTATTTTAGGTTTTCCAGTTTTTGTATTTTTAACATATACTGATTTTTTATAAACACCTTTACCTTTATATTTAAATGGTTTATATAATACTTTATTTAATACTTTTTTATTATTATTATTATCACTCATTATATTATATATATATATAATATTATGAAATTTATATATTTAAGTAGATACAGAAATATTATAAAAAAAATCAATGGTTTTATAGGTGAGATGAATTACCAAAAAAAAAGACGAATGGCTCATATATTATTATATTCAAATGTATTACATGAAATAAAAAAGTCTTTTATAATATATAATATGTATTATGATAGACCATTATATCAATATAGGTCATTTTCAAATTATATATTAAATATTCATAACTATAATTTAATGATAATAAATTATTAAATAATTTAATCCTCATCAATAAATATTTGACCTCCTTGTAATCTCATAGTTTTTTCAACACAACAAATAACAACCATGTTTCTATTATCATCAGCCTCACCTCTATTACATAATCGGTCGATCTGAATTTCAATTGGAACCGAGGAACACCTCTGCCCTGACCCGGCTAAATTAACACGAATAAGTCGGTTGTCTGGGGTTAGTACTGGTCGTTGAAAATTAACACCTACAATATGATTACTTCCTGCCAGATTTTGAGGGGACCAACCCTGAATTGAAGCTCGTTGGGCTAAAATAGATTTTTGATAAAGTAACCTTCCAAGATTACCAGCATAATTAGTTAATTCATTATCGACACCATCTACAACTATATCTTTGAAATCATAGGAAGAAACTGGTTGGCAGAACGAAGATCCATATGCTGTTTGTAGTTCATGTAATTTATGAGAACTTGTTTCAAGTGGCGTATTAAATACATTTTTTGAATTAAAATTAATTTGGATTCTTTCTCCATCGTGTAAATACGATAAAGCACGAGAAGAATATTTTCCTTTTAAACCGTTTATTTGATTAAAACCTGAATATCCATATTTTGTAATAGCGCTTGGAGCAGCTGCTTCTGTATAAGGAGTTTGACCACCAGTTAATCTATTATTTTGTGTAGGATTAAACATTAAATACATTTGTCTAAGAACTTTATTACTCATACCAAGTTGAAAATTATACCGTTTAAAATTTCTTATTCCAGTATTTACAGATGCAGCGGGAAATCCTTCTAAAAAAAAATTATTAAAAAGTAAATCAGCATATTGTAATACAAGACCATCAGTACTCATTACTTTTTCCATAAGTTGATTTTTCGAATCCGCTGTTGGAACAAGATAATCGCACAGTAAAACAACTTCATCGGTAACAATTTGACAAGATATCTCAGTATTAGATTGGGGAACAATTTGAGATGCTGCAATAACACGGTCACTATCATCTAAAACACGTTCATTTAAATTATATTTACCATTATTAGAAGAAAACCTAATAACTAATGATAATTCTGCTTCTATCAAATAAGTAGGTAACTGTAATCCACCATATAATTTTGGAAATAACTGTTCTAAATATAAATAAAATTGTGCTGTGGTTTCTCTATCCGTAGATAAATTATAATTATTATTCCTAATACCAGCAATATTTACATCTCCAAAACTATTTGTAGCTGGGTTCCATACACCATTTTGAACTCCTACTACACGCTGATATTCTAAATCTTTGAGTGCAATTTTACCAGGACTTATTAAAAAATCTGCTGGTGCTGCCCCAGCGATATACTGAGTTCCCGTGCTCGAAGGCCCGTATTGCTCTCTACATCCTGTCCTTGGTAATAAAACTCTCTCTCTATATTCTTGCTGTTGAAAACTATTAGACATTGTTATATAATTTCCAGGGCTTGTATTTTGTGCTATTACTTTACCATTCGCGAGTAAAGAAACTGAACTTAATAATGCAGAAACCCCCGTTCCAATCGGATAAAAACAAGTATTGGAATTAACAATTGCTGGTAGAACAATACATGTGTTTTTATCAAGACTTCCACCTCTATTTGGGATTATGATAGTTGCGGATTGTTGATTGATACTAATAGGGTGGATCACCTGTGTATTAATATGATCTAATTGGGATTCAGTAACTGATTGGTCGAGTTTAAGTTTAGATGACATTTTATATATTATATAAACATTTTTTTTTTAGACCTTTTAAACTAAATTTTAATTAAATTTAAATATATTAAATTTAATATTAAATTTAATATGTAATCATTTTATTAACTAAAAAACAATCAATTATTTTACGGTAAAATAACAGGACCATTTGTACCAATAACAATTCTTTTTGTAGATAAAACACTCGACATCATCTCATTATTTAAAGTACTATCTAAACCACTATCTATTCTTTGTTGGAACGACTGACCGTTTGTAAAATTTGTGCCGTCATTTTCTGACACATTAGCATATCTAATACCCACCCCCGCCGATACACTTACATCAAAATCTGGTGACTGAGATTCAAGAAAACTTCCATAGTCTTCTGTCGATGCATTTAATAATGTATTATTTAACTGATTGAATGTTTTAATTGTTGTCATATAATAATAACTTCGTTGAGTATCATAATTATTATTTCCATTATTATTTTGAGTAAATGTCGATTCATCAATAGGATACGATAATGGGAATAATTGATTATTTTTCATTAAATTTACAGTATTAATTTGAACTGATTGGGGAACAGTGTCAGGGTATATTGTTCCATTTGGTGGAGTTCGATTTTTTAATTTTCCAGATTGAACTGAATTTTGAGAATAATTATTTAAGTTTTGAGATGGTATAAAACTTGTTAATATACTAATAGCATTTGAAGAATTAGGATTATAAATATTTGTATTATTGCTCGCACTCAATGTCGATTGTAATGACGAAAAATGTTTAAATGAATATTGTTGTGATATAGGCGCATTTTCATCAAAATTAATATTTCGATATACGATTTTTACATTTTTCAATCTATAAAAACACCCACCATTTAATGCAGCCCTTCCCGTTCCTTTTCCGAATTCAGCCCCATAATTATTGCCACCATGAAATACTGCAGAACTACTGTTTAATTGAATAGATAATTTAATTCTACCACTAACAGCAGAATAGGGCATAGGTCCAGACTGAGATAATCCAGAATAAATTTTTAATGCTACGTCTTGCGTTGAATTTATAGCATGTTGATTAATCAGACTTGAACCCCCCGATTTTAATCCATAGGCACTACCCCCCCATGTCAAAATATCATCTTGCGACATAGTCATAGATGTAATTTTATTTAATAAATGCGGAAACCCGTGTACATTTTCAAGTGTATTATTTTGAGCATCTTCCCATAAAATAGAGTTTATACACATGTTTACACCTGTTCTACAATCTACATCAACGAATGGTTGAGTTCCTTGGTCCCACGCCGGAGAAACATTCCCAGCAGCTAATCCGGGAGCCGCTCCACCTACCCTCACCCCCTCACCATACAAATTATTATTATTTAAATGCTGACCCGATCCAGTTAAATAATCAACCTCCGCTAATAATCTAATCGAATTTAAATCTAATGCTTGATTTACACCACCAGCAATTTCGAATTGTAAATTAAAACTACCAGCATTACTGTTATAAGTTGATTGACCGTTTATTGGAACTACTTCTAAATTACTATAATTTACTAAACTCATTGTTATATAATATATAATATATTTTATTTTTTTAATATATACATAAATAATTAATTTAAATTTTAATAAAATAAATTAATATAATAATTAGATAAATGTTAAATCTTTTTTAACTAATAACTACTAATTGACCGTTATTAAATTGTATCATTTTTGTATGATAAAGAAAGAAATGATATAATAAAGACAATGGTTGAGAACCACTGTAATTTACACGACATTTAACAGTTTTATTCAATAGATTTACGGAAGAGCCATATGCGCCGAGGCGTCGTCCAATTGTTATAAATTTAGAAGGATTACGTAAATCTTTAAGTGGGATCGACGATTCGAGTAATGCTTTTTCAGTTTCAATCATGGCCAAAGCATTTACACGACCCACTGCCATGCGTTCAAGAGATACTGCTTGATTTGGCGTTCTTATTCCGTCCATAATAAAAATATAATCCCTTAAATTAGAGGAAGATGGACTAATAGAATCTTGTAAAATAGTCTGTGTTTGTAAAATTTCATTGATTCCTAAAATAGAATAACAGCGTTGATTATCAGTAGGAATCATCATTTCGTTACTGAGAGCTTGTCTTGGAATATTTACTCGTATATCATCATAAGTATTAAACTGTATTTTTAATTGACCAGTTTGTGCTTGTTTAACCATAGTTTCAATGTATCCTTGTTGTGTTTCAACAACATTCGCGACATATTCTACATTTGATACTTCATATCTTGCAAGATTAGTTGTTAATTCCGCTGGGGTATTTGATAAATCATTAACTGTTAGGAAAGTGGGAGATCCAGAAGAACTAAGAGAGCAAATAATAGGATTATCAATACTAATATTTCCATCAGTTACACCAGCAACAGCGGGATTTGTTTGAAAACTATTAAATCTAATATGAACTCTGTTATTAATAAATTCGACACTTGTAACAACACTATCTATTAAAGCTGCTGTACATTCTCCTACACTACCACCCGTTAATGTATAACCAACACGAACCTTACTTCCTACTTTTATACTGCAATTTTCAATATTATCTAATTGATATTTATTACCACCGTCAGCACTATTGTTTATAACCATGCCGGTTATTGGTGTAGATGCTGGAATAAGACCAGTAATCAGTGTATCAACATTATTATAGTATCCATGATGTCCATAACATTTTTTACTTTCTGCATAAGAAGTAACAGTAGTCGCATCTTGGTGAAATCCTTGTTGTGAATCACTAATTTCAATTTCAGTAGCCGTCGCAGTCCTATCAGTAACACCGTATCCAATTTTAGTTTTTACAGTTCCAGCTTCATTTATTTGTACTTCTTGTACTCTTAAAAATCTATTGGAATCCATCAGTGTTAGTTCTATTGTAATTCCCCCGAGAACTATATTTGGTAATAATTCAGTTTTCATAGAAGATAATAAACCACTCATTGGAAATCTATACATAATTTGAGTTTTTCTGGCACAATCTTCAAGCATAGTATCTCGAATATTATAAAATTGAGATTTAAAACCACCTCCCCGATTGGGGTTTTGATATTCACCAGCAGAATTAACACTCCATATTCTACTGTTTGCTGCTGCTTTAATTAATTTATTACCTTCAACAAATTCATTATTTACTAAATCACATCTTCCTTCATAAATTTTTTGTAGTTGTTCGTCATTAGAATTATTACCATAGTAATTTTTTAACCCTTGAAAAATAGACATACTGTCAAGTTGTTCAAGTACTGTTGAATTATCACCGGTTCGTATTGTCATATTTTCAAATGGACAACCGCCAAGTAGAGGGTCAGGAATACAAAAATTAGGATTCGCAGTACTAGTTTTATCATTAGACATTAGTAAAGAAAACATTAAATAACTATCACTCGTATTGATCAGTGGTGCCGACTCAGGAGAAATATTTATTATAATTCTCTGATTTTCTGTATAAATATCATTTCCTCGATCTGTATTAAAAGTGACTGAGCGATTAGATGTAGTCATTTTATTATAATATATATAAACATTTTTTTTTTAAGATAAATTTTATTTATTTATAAATTAAATTATAAATAAATATATAATGAAATATATTTCGATTAAATCATTCTATGATATTAAATTAAAAATATTAGAAGATAAAAATAATAAACTATTAGAAATAATAAAAAAACAAAAAATAATAATAAGTCAAATAAGTCATATAAATCAAATAAGTCAAATAAATACCAAGATATCCCAATAAATGAGTGATTGTAGTTTATTGTATCAGATTATAGATTTATTTTGTCTTTTTGTCTTTTTGTAAATCATTGATTATCTCCATAGTAATTCTGTGATTGAGATGCTCCTAAATACTTACCTGCCAAACTTTGCTGTTGAACAGGAATATCACTGCTCGATATTGCTGGTTGTTTATTGGCATTTTGAATAGCGCTTGATATTCCCAAACCAATACTTGAACCAATCGCCCCAATAGTTATGATCGCTCCAACAGATGCTACCGCGATATCAACACCGGGGATCGGGGCTGTGGCCGCTGCGGCAGAATCAGTCGCCAAAGCAGCAGAATCAAGTACATCACTAGCAATTGTCAAACCTTCTGTTGCTTCACCAGCAATTTCTGAAATTTCACTAACACCTTCACCAACACCTTCGTCAATTCCTTCTGCTGTTTCACTAACATTAGTACCAACATCTGGGATCCCACCAAAATTTTGTGTAACCTCCGCAACATCATAGTTACTATAACCTTCTGGAAGATCTGGTATGTTTTCTGGTATATTTTCTGTATCTTCTATATTTTCTGTATCTTGTATGTTTCCAATATCTTTACCAACATCATTACCTCCATCACCAAATGTTGATACGTTGTCACTATGCTCCGCAAATTGGTCTTGGGGTGTCATTTCTTCAAAATTATTTAATCGTGCGATAGTTGAATCACCGCCAAATTGCGATCCTGACATTTCTGCCCCTGACCTACCGAAACTTTGTAGATCATATCCACCCGATGTTATGCTTTCCGTATTAGATGGTCTAAAATCATTTAAATCTAAATTACTTTCATCAACTGTTTCAAAACCATCATCTTCTGGATCACCATATTCAATACTTTCAACTCTTGATGATGCTGAAAAAGGCCGATCTATATCACCTCCCACTATTTCTGCTTGTGGAACAAAACTTTGAACCCTATTCGCCATATTTAATACTGATTGGAAGTCGTCAATATCCTCAGGAACTTCATCAACCGTTTCATCAACTGTTTCAAATTTTGATTCACCCATAGGTTGTAATGTTTCGGGATTAAGTCTTTTACCAACATCGAAATCGTCAGTTTCTGCTTCTGTTTGTTCTCCCGCTGGTTGTGTTCCTTCTGGATTAAATTGTGTTCTTTCTCCTGGTTTTCCTAAAACAATATTAGATAAACCTGATTGTATAAAATTCATCGATGGTTCTTCCGTTTCATTTAATTCTGCTATATCAAATTCATCTGGAAGATTAGTTGTTTCTGTATCGTTAAATTGTAAATTACCTGGAACATTTTGAGCAGTTCTTTCAAATGGATCGGCGAATTGTGATAATTCTTGATCAGTCATTGGTGTAGGGCCAATTTCATCTGGTAATTCACCAATATCTGCTGTATCTATTTCAGTTTCAGTTTCAGTTTCAGTTTCAGTTGGTTCAGTTTCAGTTGGTTGAGTTTCAGGTTCTTCATCTAAATTTTCATTATTTTCATTTTTATCTAATTTTGAACCAAATTTATTTTTTAAAGCAGTAAATAATGTTTTTGATTTTTTTAACGTTAAAGGTCCAGAGATTGTAGATACAATCGCTCCAACTCTCTCACCAGTCGATTCTTGTGCTTGTGTTCTTGATAATGTATTATTTCTTTCGGTTTCCAGATCTCTTTCCTTTTGAAGTTTATTATCAATATCTGTTTTAGTTTTATTTCTAAGATATTGAACTGCATATCCTAACCCTTGAAATTTCCTGGCAAAAAAATCACTCATTATATAATATAATAATATATAATAAATTTAATAATAAAATTAATAATTAAATTAATAATTAAATTAATTTACCTATTTCAATACATTTTTTACTTCTTTGATGCCTTTTTATGTCTTTTTTTAATCTAATTTAGAAATATTTATTTCTTTTTTTGGAAATCTTGTTGATGGATATAATAGTTGATTAAAGTTAAGAAAAACACATGGGCCATCGATTTCTGGGTTCATTACACCATTCAAATACATGCATAAAAAATTATATTTACCACCATTACTAATTTGTATCATTTCAGTCAATGCTTTTTTTCCACCAAATGTCAAACTATATTCATTAATTATTTCATTATATTCTTCTGCATTTGCTATTTTTCCTAATAATATAGTGGAAGCACATGCTCTAAGATTACGAGGAACGGAACTGAATAATCTTTGATTAGAAATAAGATATAAACCGCCTGATTTTTTAATTTTAGGATTTTTTTTATTAGGTTTCGCACCACCCAATACATGACGATAAATTGACGCCAGGCGAGCCATAGCACTTGAACTTCTACTGTTAAATTCTGGTAATGACATTAAATCATCAACAATAACAGCACAATTGCCTTTTGATGGGTCATCATTCATTTCTAATCGTTTTTTTATAATATTATTAAATACTGTATCACTACAAGAATCGTGTTGATTACCATAATATTCAATTAGAGGTTTTAATGTAAGGTCATATTTAAAAGCACCGCCGATAAAATAAATCTCTTCGTAATAATGTTTTAAAAAACGTCCTAATATATTTAAGATCACCACAGTCTTCCCGGCCGCTGGTTGCCCAATTATCAGTAATAACTGTCCTTGGTGAAAATCAGGTAAATTTTTATTCAATTCCATTTTATTATTAGTTTCAAAATTATCTTTTGCTGGTGGTAATACTTTTAGGTCATCATCATCATTATTATTAATCATTATATAATATAATCTAATATTTTTTTATTGTATTAATATATAATAATGGATAATACAGTATATTTATATATACCAAGAGAAAAATTATTAAATACTATATCAAGGAAACATAGAGATAATAAATTTAAAAAATTATATTATTATAAAAATAAAAAATTACAAGAATTTAATGGTAATTCTATACAAGAAATAGATATTTATAAATTAGAAACAATACAGACAGAAACATTATATAAGGATAATTATAGGTCTATTAATGATAAATATTTTGATTATTATAGGGTTTTAAAACCAGAATATAATGAATGTGAAGAAATATATATTAATAAAAAAGATAAAAAAAAAGATAATGTTATTGATTATCAAAATAATAAAAAGAAACAATTAATTAAAAAAATTAATTATAATAACTATATTAAAAATAAAATTAATTCTAAAAATTTTGTTTTAGATTTTAGTTAATTATTGAAAATAATGTAAATAACTATTATCGTTATTTGAAGATGGTTTTTTTGATATTCTATTATTAAAACTATTAAATCCAAAATTATAATTATTACGTTTAATAGTTTGTTGTTTAATTAATTTATCATTTTCTAATTTTTGTTTTTGTAATTTTAATTCTTCTTCTTTTTTTTTTTTTAATAATTCTTCTCTTCTTTTATTAATTTGTGTATTTCTAATTCTTTCATATCTTGACATCATTGTATAAAATTTTTTAAAATCTTCATCAACATTGGATACTGGTTTTGAATATTGTTTTACCTCTAATTGTTGTTTATATACTGGTGTATGTAATACCTCTTTTGCTTGTTCTAATTGAGTTTGATTACTTATAGTTTGAATAGGTTTATATGGTGTTTTAATTTCTTCTTTTTTAGGTATTTCAATTTGTTCTTGTTTTACTTCGTATTTTTGGTTAATATCAATTTTATTTTGTTCTTGTTTTAATTTTTCTTGTTTTTTTAACTCTCTATTTCTCCTACGAGTTTCTAATCCTTTTAACCTTGATTGTTTTAATTTTTCTTTATGGTCTTCTGTTAAAACTCTTTTTTTTTTAATAGGTTGTTCTTCTTTAATAGGTTCTTCTTTTTTTATTTTATTATTACTAAATAAATTAATATCCGCCAATGGATCAACGGTTAAATTATTAGTTTCTTCTTGTTTTATTTCAATTTCGGGTTCTGGGGCGAGCATCATTAATTTAGATTTTTGATAATTAATATCACTCATAATATATTATATATATATATTTTTTTTCAAATCAAAACATATTTTGAGAAATTTTAAAATTATTCTCAGTTTGATCGGTGGTTTCTATTTTTTGTGAAACACCACCAATTGCTCTATAATTATTTTGTCTATTACTTCTAATTAATAATTCAATATCAACATTTGATTCTAATGATGCAGATGTTGAACCATCTAGATTTGAAAATCTTATTTGGAAATTATTTATAACTATTGGTGATGTATTATTTAATTTATTCCAATTTAAATTATTTGGTTCAATAACAACTGGACTACTATAATCAGCATTTGAATCTACACCTTTTAACATTAATGTAAAAATACGTTTCTGTGTTTTTCCATTTTCGGGATTACATATATAATTAGTAATTGGTAAATTATCTATATTTAATGATAGTTGTACTCCATCAACATTATAATTCACATCTAATTCAAGCATATTTGCTTCTGTAATTTCTTCATCTATATTATAAATATTATTACCTTCTTCTTGAAATATATTACAATTACATTTTTCAGTAAATTTTTGCATTTCATAATTTGTTACAGTTACTGGTATTATTGATAATTCCGTACCACTTTTTATAGGAGTCATAAAAATAGTGGCCGATATATTACCTAAATGAAATCCATTTGCGGGAGGGACGGGGTCGCCACTAATTGGACCGAGTGACTGCGTGGTGTTATTTATAAATTTACTTTCGTCTATACCATAACAATCAACAGAAATCACCCCATTTGAACTGATAGTATCGTCAAGAGAACTCCAACATAATGCATTCCTCCAATTCATACCAACATATGATCGGTCTAATACAAATATACCTACCAATACTTGCGCCGCTGCTCCAATTTGTACTAAACAATTCATAACAAATCTATTTGTATCAGTTGCTGCTGGATTATTCGGGGTTATATTTGGTTGAAAAGTAATATATATTTCATTTAAACCATCATATATTATTCCAGTTTCAAATGTTTCTACAATATTTCCAACTGAACCATTTAAAATTTGTCTTCTAACAAAAATAATTTCATCAGTATTTTTTCTAATTTCCCAAGATATAGGTATTTGATTAATTAAACCATCGGGCTCCATATTAAATTGATCGAAATTTTCTTTTATTCCTATCCAATCTTTTTCAATATTGTAAGATTCAGTATTTTTATAATATTCTTGTTCTTCTAAAATATAACCCCCAAACCCAACAATTACCTCTTCATCAGCAGTATATGTTCCAAGTCGCCACGTTGTCATCGTTCTTGGATTATTTGGTGTGTCGGCTTGAATAAATGCATCATACGGAAATGGTACTCTATGGGCTCCAACACAAGCAAATCCTTCGGGTGTATCAAAAATTTCAGTATAAGATGGACTTACGCCAGGGTTTGAACCGATAATTTCAAAATCCATATTATTTTTTGTAACAGTACTATTATTAAAACTAATATATCCTACATTTCTATTTCGAAGATAAGCCATAATTCCTATTCCCGTATTAGAAAATTTAACACCCCAACCCCACATAAAATATTTACTTTGTTCCATTATACTTTTTACAAGATTACGAGCAATATTATCATAATCTATATCTTGTCCCGTGTATAAATCATCAATTACGTTTAACTCACCATACATTTTATAAGCACCGTGTTCTAACCTTATTGTTTCTGCAGGCATAAAATTAGTTTGATTATTATTTAAATCATCTGTTGCTGAATTTTCTAAATTATTTTGACCCCACATGATTACAAAAGTATCATTGGAACTATTTACACTTTTATATTTATAATTTCTTAAACTTAATTTATTAACACAAATCTCACTATTTTTTGAAATATTAATGCTCCTTCCAATTTTAGCAATGAATTCATTTGGATTACGATCCCCATTATTAACTAAAAAAGATTGAATTGACATATTATATAATATAAATATATATTTTTTTTATCTAAATAAATTATATAAATGAATAAATTATGCGATGATGAAAAAGAATGTAATAGTATTTCTCAAATATTAAAATTACAAGCGAAAATAATTCCAAAAAAAAAATTAAATGATAAAGATTTATTTGATATGTCAGCATTAAAAACATCTAAAAAATCCAATAATAAAACTAAAACTAAAACTAAAACTAAAACTAAAACTAAAACTAATAAGTCAAATAAGTCAAATAAATCTAATAAGTCAAATAAATACTAACATATCTCTATAAATAAGTGATTGTTGTTTTTTAGTATGAGATTATAGATTTATTTAGTCTTTTTGTCTTTTTGTCTTTTTAAAAAATAATATATAATATTATATATTATGAGTATAATATATCCAAAAAATTCACCAATATTATTTAGACAAAATGCCTTTTATAAATCTAAAACTTTTTCTTTCTTTTTTTTATGTAAAGCATCTTTAAAATATTTATATTTATTATATAAATTTAAATTTGTATTTTCTAAATTATCTTTAATAGTTTTCTTAACAACTTGTAATGTTCCATCTTTTATAACTAATAACATAATACTTTTTATAATACTGAATATCATATAAAATATAAATAGAAATAAATTATTCTGCTTTTTTTCTCATTTCAATTTGTTTTTTTTCACGAATATCCATAACTTTATTAATTCCTTCTTCACTTGCGCCACTTTTTCTAAATCTACTAATAAGAGAGACACTTGATTCTTCTGCTAATTTTTGTTTCTCTTCATTTGAAAAAGTTGTTCTTAATCTACTTGCGGGCATACCTTCTGTAAAATTAATTAATGGTGTTGTTACTTGTTCTTTTTTACCTCTCGCTTCATTAGGTCTTCCTCTATTTTTTGGTAATTTTTCATCTTCAATAATTCGACCAATAAGCATAGGATTTACTTTTTCACTAAAAAATAAATTCATTTTTGAAAGACCTAATTGTTGTGTAATTTCTTCTGTTTTAGTTTCAGGCATTTGTATTAAATATTCTGGATTTTCATTTATAATTCCTTGACTATAAATATCATCAATATTATTTGTAAAAACAGTAGATGATGAATTTCTTATTAATTGTTCATTAATTGAATTTAATTCTTCACTTTGTAAATCTGTTATTGGGTCATTAAATTGTAATCCTTGATTTTGTTTTTTAGGATCTTCTAATATTTTAATATCATCTTTCGTTAATTCACTCAATGTTTGTGGTTCAATTATTTTATAAAAAACACAACATGCTGACCCCAAATGCTCAGCAGATCTATTATTTTCATTTAATATTTTAGTTCTAACAGTTGTTAATAAAAAATCTTCTGTCAATGTAATTGTATTAGAATTAGAATATGTATAATAAAAATTAGCATTCTTATATTGTCTATAAAAATATGAAGCACACGATAAATTATTATTATCTGTTATATAATTATTTCCAAATGGTAAATTTGTTGTAATTTTATAAAATGACTGTTGTAATTTTTGTGGTAAATCCATGCTCCTTAATTCATCAGTAATAACTTGAATATTCATTGGTTGAAAACCAACATAGGAATTGAATAATTGTGGTTGAGCATTAATACTTTGTGGATAATATGGAATTGGTAGTGGATTAGGGTCAGTAACAAGAAAATTTGGACCAAATATATTTATATTTTGTGAATTATTTTGATTTACTAAGGAATTTAATGTAAAAAAATTTAATCCATCATATTTATCGCTTTTAGTTGAATTATATGTATGTCTGGAATATCTATTAAAACTTTTGCCAAAATATGGTTTAAATTGTCTTAAACTAAATCCGAATAAATTAAATAAACTACCTTCAAAATTTTCAGTAGTATTGTCAATATTAATTTTACATAAATAAACACCATCTTCATTGGGTAATGTATTTTTTGATAATTCATTTCTTGTATAAATATTTTCTATACCAACACCACTTAAACTATCAACTAATCCTTTATTTCTTATCGTTTGGAAAAAGGCAGGTTGTCCTCTCGCTGAAACTTGCCCAGTAATGGCACCAAAATCTGGCACACTTCCAATAGTACAGTTTAACATAGAAAAAAACATAGTTGGGTCATTAAAATAACAAATTAAAGCACCCACATTAGGATCACCAGGTAATGCGTCATTTGCGTTAAATTTTCTTGGTATAAACATATTTTTTATTATCATTCTTGATTTATCAAATTGAATTTGAGGTGATCCACCAATCCAAATATTATTAATATAATCACTAATTAGAGGACTGTAAACTGGATTGTCATAAGTTCCATATGAATACGTTCCTATTTCATCATTTATTGTTGATGATGAACGTGCGCCATATATTTCTTGTGAAATGTAATTACCATTGGTTCTGACAGATTGGTCTCTATTCATTGCTGACATATAAGGATTTGTTGTGCTTGCTGGGTCAAAACCTATATTGCACCCTGTACAAATTCTAAAACATTGTCTAAAATTACCTGTTAAATTTTTATAATCAACTCTTGCTTCGCCGTTTCCACCAAACGTTGGTTTGTAATTAATAAATCCATAACTCATAACAGTTGAACCATAATATTGCACTCCAACTAATGGTATGTTATTTTTTTGACAATAATTATAAATTATATTATCTTTATTATAAACACTTATTAATGGGTGCAATCTCTGATATAACCGACCATTTCCTTCTTCCGTATCCATATTAACATTACTACCAGTAATATTATCGATAATTTGATTTGAAAATCTACTATAAACTCTTAAATAATTAGTTTGTGTTGTATAATTTTTACCCATTTTAGCATATCTACTTATTGGATAAATAGTCAATGGTCTTCTGAAATTATATCCATTTGTTTCTGGAATTTTTATATCATATTGTTCATTACTCATCATATTTGGATAAAAACTTGGAAAGATGCTGTAATTTTGTTGTTCGTCATAAATTGTATAATCTATTGTATCTTCATTTGCATTATCTTTGCCTTTTGAACACAACCAATTAGAATATGCGTTATTAAAATCATCACTCATACCAACATCTAACAAACAATACCAATTTAAATTATCTTCATTCATTAAAACTGGGTCAGTTTCAATACCATCGTAAATTTCATTATTTTTTAAATAATCACGAACTCTATTTAATACAATAGATAAATTATTCAATGGACTATATACATTAATATTCATTGGTATTATAAATTTATCTGGAATACATAAATATTCATCAACAATCGCGTCTAAATCTTCATTTAAATTACAATATTGACCACCACCATCTGTGCCCTCCATTTCATAATATGGTAATCCATTGTATGTACTATTATCTGTTATTGTCAATGGTACTGATGTTATTTGGTCTAATCTAAAATTTTTAATTATATAATTTTTACCATTATATTTTAATTCTAATTCTGTTTTATTAAGAACTTTATTAATTTCTAAATCTATTGTAAAAATAATTTCATCGCTTAATTGTGTAAATTCACCACCTGTAAATGTAGCATTATAAATATTCATTCCTAAATTACCATTAATATCATTGTATTCGCATATAAAATGTTGTTGTTCTAAAACATTATACCATGTCATTCCATATATAAATTTATTACCAATAACATCATTAATATAAAATCTTAAAAATGAATCGGGTCTATCAAATAAAATTGGTGGTATATCTCCTATGAAAATCCATTCAAGAGGTATAGCATTATCGAATTCAAATGGTTCATATATTTCATTTGTTGTTAAAATACTCATACCAAGAGTTGCTGGGTATTCAATAACTGGTAAAATTAATGCATCACTTGCATTTCTATAAATTATATTAAAATCATTTAAAAATGGTCTCATAATTATTGGATTAATTCCTTTTACAACTTGGTATGTGCCATCATTTAATTTAGTAAATTTTTTATTACTTTTAAAATAAGAATTTCCATAAATCCATTTTTCAGCATCTTTAACAAAAAAAGATTCACCAAATATTTTATGTTGTTGATTATTTTGAAAATTAGCAGGTATATTTATTTGTGTATCACTGGAAATATTAGGAACTTCTTTATCACTATTAGGTGGATATAATTCATCATCATTTTCTACATATTGTATATAATCTGTACTCCATTGTCTAAATTTAGAACTTATTTTAATATTATTATCATCAGCATTAAATCTCGCTCCTTGTAATTTTTCATTAATTAATAATGCTAATTCATCTGGTGACTCCATTAAATCATTTTTTAAATCAATTTCTATATTTCTTGTATAAATTGACATATCTGGAATTCCCGATTCTTCACTCATATCATATTGAATAACACCTAAATAACCTGGTTTTATGTACGTATATTTTGAACCATCGGGGCTATTTTTTTTTAAAGCACATCTAATCCCAGTTGGACCAATTAAATTATTTAAATTGTATATATTACCATTTCCAAGGTCATTATACATATCAAAATATGTTTGATTAGGCCAATTACCAAATGTACCTCCAATATTTTCTATTGAACCATCAAATTTTAAAAAAGGGACATCACCTTTGAGTTCATAAATACCGCTATTAACAAAATTATAATCTCTTCTAATAGTTGTATCGACACCAGGTCCTGAAATATAATTGATCGGTATATTTCCTAAACTATTTTCTTGGGAATAACTATTATTATTGGGATATGCTATAAAATCATTCCACAAAACATTACCATCAACATCTATAAATTGTTCAAGAGTAGTTTTATTTGCTTGAATAAATGGAAATACTATGGAATTATATCCGTTATTATTCATATAATATCTCATTTGTAATGAAGTCCAAGATGAAGTATATGTTTCTGTTTTACTTACATTTTGATTACTTAATTCAATAACATTATCATTATTAGCAGATACCTCCTTGACAATAGCACCATTCATTTCGATTTGGGTTCCTTTTTTTAACACTTTTGGGGGAACTCTAACTGAAAAATCGTTTGATTTAGATTTTGGATTAATCCGATCACGATAATTTGCCTCAATTGTTGTAGTTAAATTGTACATATTAATATATATTATATAATATAATAATAAATATGAATTTTACAAATACTGAAATTATAAATACTGATATTGATTGTTCTAATGAAAATATTAAATTTTATATAAGTTTATCTATTAATGTAGGATTATTATTAATAACCAGTATCAGTGAACTGATGGGTGCATCGAAATGTAAATCCAATGGTTTCATAGATGGTTTAAAAAAATCTATGAGTGGAATTAATAAAAATGATATTCCTGATTTAGAAGAAAATATGTTTGCTAATTAAAAAACAAAATATTTAATTATATAAAATTTAAATTAAATTAAATTTTTTATTACTAAAATAAAAATCTATGATATATTATAATAATGTCGTTCCCTTTCCCAATGCCACCCAT
>Ga0307928_10001321_pt1 | contig 18769 bp, 20 predicted proteins | sample AceLakmetagen232_FD_201815 | JGI IMG/M metagenome (GOLD analysis project Ga0307928, IMG submission 201815) | Saline water microbial communities from Ace Lake, Antarctica - #232 | ecosystem: Environmental > Aquatic > Non-marine Saline and Alkaline > Saline | place: Antarctica: Ace Lake... | reverse complement strand
TACCTGATGAACCAGAAGTACCATCATTACCTGTATTTCCTGTTGCTCCATCTACACCTGATGTTCCATCATCACCATCTATACCGTTGATACCTGATGAACCAGAAGTTCCATCATTACCATCTATACCGTTGATACCTGATGAACCAGAAGTACCATCATTACCTGTATTTCCTGTTGCTCCATCTGTACCACTTGTTCCATCATCACCATCTATACCGTTGATACCTGATGAACCAGAAGTACCATCATTACCATCTATACCGTTGATACCTGATGAACCTGATGTACCATCATTACCTGTATTTCCTGTTGCTCCATCTGTACCACTTGTTCCATCATCACCACTTGTACCTGATGAACCAAAAAATGTACCGTCTGCACCATCTGTACCACTCGTACCTGAACTACCTGATGTCCCATCTATACCATCTGTACCTGATGTACCGTTGTAACCTAAACTGTTCCAATCTGTAACACCATCACCTAATTTGTATTCTTCTGTATCTAAATTTACACCTATCTCACCTGCTAATAATGTTGGATTAGCTGCTGTCCAGTTTGTTCCTGCATCTCTTCTTAATTGTATTTGTGCATCTAATTGAGCCATGTTTGTTCTTTATTTTTTATGTATTAATTGCTACTTCCACCATTTATAATAGTAACACCAACAACAGTTGCTGAACCACCGTCAAGTATTTCACCAACATAAGTTGCAGTACCACCATCTATTAATGTGATAACGATATCTTTTATTCTTGTTTTGAATGTATTTGCTTCTTTAATGAAGTTCTTATATCTACCTTTTCTATCTGATGAATATTTGATTAATGATTGATTTGCTAATGCATCTTCATAGTATGCTTTATATGTGTATAAACCATTCACTATATAATCATAAGTAATAGATTGAGTTATCTTACCATTTGTAGCAGTTTCTACTGTATCACCTGTTAAAACAACCCTTGAGTTATGGTCTAAAATTTCCCATCTATCAATCTGATTATATCTTGAATAATACGAAACATCAATTGTAGCACCTGTAATTGTAACTGGTGTTACAAATGTATTGTTTACTTTTGTAATCGTTTTGTAATTATCTGTTCTTGTATCAGATACCCATTCAATTAAAGTTTGATTAGATAATTTATCTTGATAATATGCTTTATAAGTATATATATCATCTGATATAAAAGTGAATGTTATACCAGAATGAGTTATCTTACCATTAATAGCAACCAAATTAGTCACACCACTAAACACTATTCGTGAGCTATGGTCTTGAATTGTATAAGAATCAACTGTGTTGTATCTTGAAAAATATTCTATTGATGTTGCGTTACTATTTATAATGATCATTAATGTATGTCTATTTACTACAAAAACAGATAAAGTGAAGTTTTTGATTTTTTATTAAAAAAAAGTTTGGTAGTTAAAAATAAAGTAGTATCTTTGTAGAAAATTAAAAATAAATAAATTAATAATTAAAATTAAAAAAGATGAAAAATTTAGTAGTAGTATTAGTAATGTTGGTTAGTTTTTTAACAATGAGTTTAGTATCAGTTGGTCAGACAAGTTCAAAGGATATAGCTAAAGGAAAAGTTGTTAAGTGGAGTGTAGTTAAAAAAGTGTCACCTGAAGGAGAAAGAACATTTTTTTATTGGGGTTTTCAAAATCAAAAATATAGCCACATAATTGATAGAGGTAGTGTGTTCTATAGTACTAAAGTTGGTTTGGTTGAATTTATTGTTCAATTAGAAGAATGTTGTAAACAAGAAAATGGTGTTGATTTTTCATATGGCAATTGTACACTTTATGATTTTTCAAATAAGATATATATTCATGATGATAGAAAATACACTACTATAACAAAAAAGACTGCTATGAAATTAGTAATCGAATTGAAACAGATAGTTGATTTGTTGTCTGTATAAAAAATATTTTGTTTCTTCCCTGAAACATTTTTCCTAAAGCCAAACTATTAATTTAGTTTGGTTTTTTTTACATAAAAAAAGCAGTATAGATTTATACTGCTTCGATTATAATGAATTTAATAATAGTAGATTAGGTACCTACTACAATCGTTGGAGATTCTGTTAATCCTGCGAATGCATTCTCTATCGTACTTCCTGATAAGAAGTTAGCATAAGTATTTTCCATACCAACTAAAGTTACTGTGTAACCATACTTATCTGATAATGCTCCGCCTGTATCGTGAATACCTGATGTTACATCCATACCTCTGAATCTACCTGCTAACCAAGCTGATCCATAATTATCTTGCACTACTGCTAACGGTCTTCCATAGGCTAATAGTTTGATTTGATTGTTGAAATCGTAATCACCACCTTGTAACTCTAAAGTTAAAGTCTGTGTGACATAAGTTGTTCCGTTATCTCTTGAACTTACCATATCTTGTAAAAGTTTTGATGCTCCTTTCAATTCGTACTCATACGCTGTTGCTCCTGACATACTTGTTATTACGCCGTCAGCATCAAGAGTTGGAGTAAACGTATCAAAATTGATGAACCACACTTTATATAGTCCAGCAACGAATTCTTTACATGGAACCAATCTTCCTTGTGTTATTAAACATGACATATTTTTTATTTAATTTTTTTTTGTTAAATAGGATACTTTTAAGTATCCTATTTAATAATATTATGTGATTAAGCGTAATATATAATCTCTGCTCCAATACCATATTGTACTGCTGCTGTAAATCTCATTACAAAACGTACATTTTCTGAACCATCACTATCAGCCATATCTAAAACTTTAACTGTATTAAAATCGTTCAATAAACCAGTACCAAACCATAAGTTTTCTTTTTCTGCACATACCATTTCATTTGATGGCATACCTGGTGCTTCCACGATAGGTACTCCTGCAAAATATAATGGTGCATTTTGAACACCTGTTGGTCCTTCACCTTTGAAGCCATTAGCACCTAAACCAGATGCACCAAATCCACCTAAACTAATTAAATAGTTTGCTATAATAGATTTGTTAGCATAAATAACAGGATCATTTGTGTATAATGCTGCTGATGCTGCTACTACTTTTGCAAGTTCAGCTTGTACTGTTGAAGACGTTAATCCAGTTCCTAATCCTGCTACATCTACTACATCAGAATCTGCTGCCATTAAAACAGTGAAACCACTGAATGTAGCTGCTGTACCATCACCTTGCCATATAGCTGTTTCAATGCTTGCAGCTATTGATTTAGATACATTGTCAATTAACCAGTCAGAGAATTTAGGTGGCAAATTATCGTGAGCTGAAAAACCCATTGATTCTGCTTCCCAATCTGAATGGAAATCTTTTTTACATAATTCTAAATTTACCTGTAATTCAACAGGCTCGATTGAGCGTTCTGTTAATGTAATTGAACCAGTGTCAGTAAAGTCGCAAGTTGCAGCTGCTAATAATGAGCCAGTTACGCCTTTTTTAACCACTTCTTTGTACTTAATATTAGGCTTAATAGTGATAGTATTATCACCCAAAGTTTTTCCTGCAAGTAACATCGCTGAAATATATTCTCCAGCAAATTCACCAGCATAAGTACTTGTGATACTTGTTGTTGTTGCTAATTTTTGTTTCATTTTATTTTTTTATTTTTTATCTTATTACTTTCTTTTTATGAAAGCATTAAGTGGGTTGTTGTTTTTTGATAGAGGTTTTACATCTGATAATCTTACAAATGTTGGAACTTCTTCTTCCATTGATAATTCAACTTCTTTTTTGAAGTTTTTGTTGCTGGCATTTTCAGCCATTTTAGTGATAATGTCCATCATTTCAGCTTGATCAGACTCTAATTGTGCTATTTTAGATACTAATTCATCTAAATTAACTTCTTTTTTAGTCTCTTCTACTGGAACTTCTTCTGCTTCAACAGGAACCTCTGGTGCAGGTGCTTCTTCTGGTGCAGGTGCTTCTTCTGGTACAACAGCCTCTACTGCTTCTATCTTACCATCAAGAACAGTGATTTTGTTATCTTCAACAAAGTAGTCTCCATCTGGTGCAGGTGTTCTACCCGCTTCATCAACAATGAAAATTTCTTTACCTACTTCTAACTCACCATCAAACGATAATATAACATCATCATTCGTTTTAACATCAGTGAAGTTTTCATTGTGAGCAGCTTCTTCTTCAATTAAGAATGCTTTAAGTTTACCAATTGTTTCTTTTATACTCATCTTTATAACTTTTTTTTTGAATTATACTTGTGTAACAAGTAGAATAATTTAATTCTATACCTGAATAACTCCATAATGTATAATTTTGATTTTTTTTGTATCTTAACCTTCTGATTATCAGAATGGTTTCTTAATAATTTTCTTCTTAAATGATGGTTTATTAACCTTCACTAATTTACATCTACAATCGTCCATACACCATGTTCCGTATGCAGGTTTAACTAAAGCAGTTGCTTCATGTGGAGACTGAAATGAAAGTGTCGCATTTATTTTATCACCAGTTCTATATCGTGGTATTGCTATTTTAGCCCAATTCTTTAATGTCTTAACTTTATTGTGTAATTCTTTACAAGATGGACAATGATCTGCTGAACCAAGTTTCCACACAAAATATGAGTTATCATCTTTATCACTGAACTTTTGTTTAGCAGATGCCATGTAAACTAAATCTTTTAATTCTAAAAATGCTTGATATTCTTCTTCTTCAAATTCAGTATGTGTGATACCTGAATCTTCTTGAAGATGTATTTCTTTTTGTGAAAAATTTCCTTCAATGCTGAAACCTTTAAGAATACCTGTCTCAATATATTCTGTCCATAATCCAGGATCATTAACCTTAAATGATACCATCCATGTTCCAACAGGTACATCGTATCCAAGTTTAACTGCTTTATCATTTACTGAATCATCTACAACCCAAGACTCAACAAGATTTATTCTATTAACATTTACTTGATGTTGGATAGTTACATTGTCTTTGTTACCATTGATTAAGAAGTTCTCACTAATTTTTCTAATTGTTTCAGAACTGAACTTAATATCATAACCTTTTCTTGGTATAATGATGTCAGGTATTAATGCGGGTCCACATACAATGTGTCTCTTATCATCTATTAATTTTTCAAGTTGAATATCAATAGATATTTTATTCTCTTTCTCTTTAGAAAGTAAAATATAATCTGTTTCAATAGCAGGAGCATCAACTAATGATATTGCGAATACACCATCAATCATATCGTCTTCTATTGTCATTTCGAATAATTTATTCATAATTTTATTTTTTATTTTTCGTTCTTAAATTGTACCATTACTTATAATTTGGCGGTCAAGTTGAGTTTGTGTTGTAACATCTTTACTAATAATATATGTTTTAACTGGCTCATTAGTAGGAGTTGTTGGCTCTGGAGAGAAACTGAATGATGTGTTTGGTGCTGTATTTGAACTACTTGTATCTACTCCACCTATACTTGGTGGTGGTACTGAACTACCATCAATTGGTGTACTCAATATAGCTGCTATTTGTGCTGCACCAAGAACACCAGTCGCTGCTGCTAATATAAATGATAATGGTGGTGGTACTGATGCTAATGCTTTAGAAATACCTTGTGCTGTATTTATAATCGCTGCTGCTACTGCATATGCTTTCTCTCTTTTTGCAGCTTTATTTTGTATCTCTGCTACCTTCTTATCATATTCTTTCTGTGTTATCTCACCATTAGCTAATTTTCTATCTTGAAGATTAATAGCAGTTTGTGTTGCTGCTGCATCTGCTTCAGATAATTTATTTATTGTATCAAGTCCTGCTTGAAGTTGTGCTTCTTGTAATTGTGTTAATCTATCTACACTCTCTTTAGCTAATCTAAATTTATTATCATGATATTCTTTTTCAGATATCAAACCGCTTTCAAACGCATCAACATTTTCACTACTAAGATTATAATATATATCACGAATCTCATCAGATTTCAAAGTAAGATCATCTAATTTATCTTGTTCTTTAGTCATATAAAGATCGTGATCAAGTAATAACATTTTTGTTTTCTCATCAGTTGCTGACTTCGCATTAGAAATTAATTTTTTTGTTAAGTCATCGTCTAATTTTAATTGAGCATATTTGAAGTTCGCTCTAATTTGAGACATTTTAGTTTTAATTTTTATTTCTTCAGCCGTAGTTAAATTTACATTATCAAGCAATGCTTCTTGTACTTTAATATCTTTTTCAAAATATTTCTCATTGTGTGTTTTTTGTAATTCAATAGATTTTTTAGCAGCATCATCTTCTAATTTCAATGTTTCATCAAAAAATTCTTCAGCTAATTGTTTTCGTGCCATTCGTGCTGCTCTATCTCTATGTAAATCACGTAAGTCGCCCAAATTTTTTATACCCAATTCTCTTTGTTGGTTGTCGTATATTTCTTTTTCTTTTACTAAATTTTCTTCATAAATTTCTTTAAGTCTTTTTTCTCTACCATTCTCTATTATTGCAAATCTTTCATCAACGCCTTTTTGTGTTAATTTAATTGTTTCATCTACATAATCTGAATCTAATTTTCTTCTATTTTCAAGTATCTGAGCGTGTTTATCAAGCATAGCAGAATCAATAGCTGCTTGTTCAGAAGCAGCTTTATCATCAGCATCTTTTTTATCAGAAGCAGCTTTATCAGCAGCTTCTTGTCTCTTAGCTGCTCCTTCTTGTTGTATTGCGTTTCTTTGAACTTTAGCATTTTCAGTAATTGCAATTTCTTCTTGTAATAATTTTTCTTTTGCTACTAAGGCATCCTTATAACCTGCGATTTCATCATCAGTAATAGCATGACTTTTTTGTAATTCTCTTAATTTTACAATACCTAATCTTCTGATGTCTTTAATTTCTTGAAAGGTAAAATTTTTACCTATAATAATCTTCTCTAATGTGATTCTTTTAGATTCATCAGCCCACTTAACATTCTTCTCATGTTGGTCTTTTTGTAGTGCTAATACTTCTTCTAATGCTTTAATTCTTTCTTTTTCTGATTTAGTAACATCAGTAGATTGAATCATCAATTTATCAATCTGTGTTTTTGTTCGTGCTGCTGATAATTCTAAATCAACCATAGAATCATTTAATGCTTGTTCTGCTGCTTTTAAGTCCCAAGCTGCTTTAGCTGCTTCTTTCATTGCATCACCCATACCAGAAAAACTCTCTTTTAATGATTTATTACCCGTGATAACATCAAGAACAGTAGCCTTAAAAACATTAAATACTGCTACTAATGCAGCAAAACTTTTTTCAATTGCATCTACAAGAGGTTGAAATGTTTTGAAAATATCAACTAACAGAACTACTACTACAACAATAGCAGCAATAGCAAGTAGTATAGGATTAGTTACAAACGCTGTCATCATAGCTTTACCAGCAGATAATACACCTTTTCCTAAACCTTTAATACCAATTTCACCAGCTTTGAACTTACCAGTTAAATCACCTATTTCATTTGAAAAACCACCAAGACCTCCACCTTTCATTTCACCAACTTCTTCATTGGTTGACTTCAACGAATCTTTTATTTCATTAATATCTACTAATGCATCTTTACCATCTACTTTTATTACAATAGTTTTAACTGTATCTGCCATTTCTTTCTAATTATTTTATATCTTACCTGAAAAACATCCAAAACCATCTTTTGATTTTTCGTTTTCTATTACCAATTTTATATTTACCCTTTGTTCGTTCTACTTTACCTGATATACCATACCATTCAGCAGAATTTAATTGTTGTATTGTTTGAGAAATTACATTCATTTTTAATATTTATTTTTAAGTTTTTGTCCAATTTATAGTTACAAATGTATCGACACCTGCTATAGTTGCTGTAAATGTGTCTGTTAAACCTGTGACTATTGATGGTGGATTAAATACCCAAACTAAATTACCAACTAAAGTATGAGGTACTATCAATATCTCAGTATATGTGTCAGTGTCTATAAGTTGTGTTGGTACACTAAATGATGATGTTAATGATAATATAGTGTCGCCTGGACTAAACTGTAAAAACATTATGTTACCTGTTGTTGCAACCAAATTAATCTCTAATTGAGCAAGTGGGGTATCGCAAGTTCCACCAGAAGTAATAGAGCTACCGTCAGGTGAATATATCCAATCTGTTCCATTTGAATAATAACCTATACTTGCTGTATTTACACAATCTGAACTATCACTTATAGTAGTAGATAATGTGAAATCGCTACTATTACCATAATATTGTGTTAAATACGGTCCACTACAAGCTACACTCTCAGTTGATGCCCATTTCAATGTTTCACTGAACGCTGTACATCCAGTAGATGGTGTTGTAGTAGTCGTTGTTGTTGTAGTTTCTGCTGGTATTGCATCTACACCTTTATCTATAACAGTAGATAATAATTTCATCTTAGCATCACCAGTTTTTATGTTAATAGTCATCTCCTCAATCTCATACCATACATTATGCACTCTAATTACATCATAAACCTTAATATTATATAATATTTCAGGTGTTAATTTGAATTCAAGATCAGTTCTAAACTTATTTGTAGTATTATTCTTCATTATATTTGGAAATAAATTGTAATCTAATGTGTAATCACCTGGTCCCGTTGTACTATAGTCTGCTGCATAAGTGATTGCTGAATAATCAGTTACACTTGATTGAATATTATAATCATCAAGACCAGTTACTTGTGTATTCTTATACATTAGTAAAAAGTCAGTCTTAATACCTGAAAGTGCTTCATTCAATTCAGAATGTATAGGTATTTCAGTATCTGATATAACATAATTTTCATTATCTGTATAATTTAATGTTGTTCTTGGAAAAACAGTGAACGGACTGACAAATTCTAACTTTTCGATACCAACATCATATGAATAGTATGTTTTTAACTCACCATATGCTAAACCAGTCACGTTTTCTGTACCAGTTTGCTCATAACCGTTGTTGTTTACAGCATTTTGCCATGTTAAGTTGTTAATATCTTTACCTTCTGCAAATTTATAGTTGATTAACTTATATTTAGGGTCGCTTGTGTATGTATATGACTTATCTTCAAGTAAATAGTTAGATAAATCATATAATTTTGCTGGTAGTTCTTCTCTAAAGTACATATTACATACTCCTAATGTTGCAGCAGGGTACAAAATAGTAGAATCTGTTAAGTCCCATTTAGTACTAACGCCTGGTGGAAAACTTATTGATGAGCCGTGTGTTGTATTAGCTACCCAATAATCATTATCGTATGTAACTACATCATTTTTATAGTATAAAGTACCTATTGTTCCACCAGTCCATTGACCAACATATCTATATACGTTCTTATCTACACTTAATAGGTCAGTATAAGTGAAGAATATGTTAAATGACTTACAAAAATCAGTAAAAAACTTACTTATCAACATATCTGGAAAGTTAATAGTAGTTTTTGTTATATCATATTGACTAATAGCTATCTGTTCTGCCTTTATTGTCACTGATAAAAAAGAATCATAAAAATAACTATTAAAATACACTATTTGAAATTTCCCGTTCCAGAATGAAATAGCTGAAAACTCATAATTGACTAAAAACATAACTCTTTGACTTGCTGTAAGAGATACAGTTGCACTAAATGTTCTTGGCATAATAGATGATACATTTGAGTACAATATAGCGTCTGTATCAGCATCAACTATCTTCAATCTATACTTTGTGATATTGAAGTATGCTAACTCTAACAACATCTTCATATTAAATATGAATTTATAATCACCTGTGCTTTGTGCTGTGTATGTATCATCAGAAGTCGCATAATCTGTGATATTATCCCAACTAACGAAGTCTTTATTACCAGGCATTATACCCGTTTCTGTTAAACTCGATATAGTCATATTCAATTTGTTATATGTTATACCAGACAATGCATATGTGTTACCTGAGAATGCTTCTGTGTACACATATGTTAAATCTTCACTTGTATAGCCTACTTTTGTGTTAAAACCAATGTATAATTCGTCTAAAAAGCTATAAACTTCAGTAGATGCTGACAATTTAATACCATTTGTTATCATTATCATCTCTAATATCTTCTGAAAGTCGTATGTTATAGTTAAATTCTCCATATCTACACCTGTAACACCTGTATATGCTGTTGTATCTACTGCACCTGTCTTTATATTACCTTCTTGTTTATCATCTCTGAAATTAAGAGGGTTTTTTGTAGCTATAATAGGTACAAAGTGTGTTGTACCTGTTCCAATCCATGTAGCTTCTACATTTTCTTTATTTAATGTGAATTCTATATCAGATAATATAGTATCGTTCAACTTTGGAAAGTCAGAACTATTCAAATCACGTATTAAGTTCTTTTCTTCACCAAAAAATACTAATTGATAAGCAAATCTCTGTTCTTCTTTTGTAGAAAACCCTGTAATTTGTATATTTCCTTCAAGTTCATACTCATTTATTATGATTCTTGCAGGCATAAAGTAATTAGGATTTATTGAATTGTCAGTAAAACCAGTACTTTGAATATAAAAACCACCAATTAAATCATAATATTTGAATATTTTTGCATTATTAGGGTCAATTGGTACTGAGAAAGACTGTGAAAATGAGCCATAACCATCAATTACCTGAATATCGTTCCACTTTTTAGTTAATTGTATAACTTCATCACCAAATAATGAAACTTCTTGCTCTATATCAACACCATTTAGTGTACTTTTAATGTATAATTCCATTTATTTTATATTATTTATTGTATCAGCCGCATATTTAAGCTCTAATGTGTATTCTATTTTCTTATCATAACGAATTGTCTTGAATTTCTCTGATGTATTTGTTATGATAAATGGATAATCTCCAATTATCACTTTTTCACTTAGTAATAATTCTTTCATTTTTCTATTATGTTCTTGCATTAACCAATCACTCTGTAAAGTAATCTTATCTCTACCCTGTACATTGTATTTATGATATGAACCATCGCTCACATTATAAGTCATATCAACATAATTAATCTTATTGAACTTATAATCATCTGATGTGATTTCTGTTTCATCATCTTTTCTACCTCTGAAGAAGAATCTGTCCCAAACACCCCAAGCATTTAAGAATTCAACAGGGTACATTTCATTACCGTTACAAGAAACTGGTTGAAATATGTATTCAGCTAATACAGTACCTCCATTCATAACTTGCATCGTTAAATTTTGTGTTAAATCAGCATTAGTGATAGAATATTCATCAGATAAATCAGTAAAACCACATTTAATACGCTTGATATTGTCAATAGCATTTGTTGAACCTGATGCGAAAGCTATATTTGATGTTGTTACTATACTACCAAAACTGTCTGTATATTTGAATCTATAACCTGTTGAATTATCGTTATATCTCCAACATATTGTATATGAGCCATCACCGTAACTTGGTATTGGATATGCACTATTCTGTACTATACTGTTCATAGGATAGTCTGTTGTACTACCTGTTACATCTGTTAAATTAAAACCTCTTATCATCTTTTTTATTTATTTTTATAATTCGTATATTTCTGGACAAGTAAAATGTAATCTTGTGTCAGTTTTATCTGTACTAAGTTGTAAAGTTACACCAAAAGTAGAACCAGAATAAGTTTCATCAAACTTAAAATCAATTACAGTCGCCGCACTTATAGTATTTCCACTTAAATCATACACAGCACCTGTTGTAGTTGTTCCTGTATGACTATCATTTCGTAGATAATGAACAAATTGTCTCCATTCTGTGTCAAAATAATCAGGTACAGATGCAGCATTTGTGATAAATGGCGCAAATAAACCTTGATAGGTATTTCCACTAATGTCAGAGAATACTTTTTCATATGCTGTTTCAGTAAAATCAGGATAGAACGCAGAATAAAAATAACCATTAGATAATAGATTAGTACCCCATTCTGCTACTCTCGCCCAATATTTTATCATATAATCTTTAGTTGGATCTAAAGTTCTTGTATATGGTGTCGTTCTAACATATGGACCTCCACTACCTGCACTTGTATAACCACTAATGTCCCATAATGATATAACTAATTTAGAAGAACCAGAAAGTGTATCTCCACTAATACTTGTAAGTCCAACTCCTTCTTGTGTTTTATAATCAAGACCAGGTGTTAATTCTGTCCAATCTGAAGTTGAGTAATCACCCTCATCACCATAAGTCCAACCGCTACATCCTTGATATAAACTTGTAGTTGGCGTAGCCGTTGTAGTAGTAGTAGTAGTAGTTGTTGTCGTTGTTGTCGTACCTGTAACAGTACCTATTTGAGTAATTTTAGGACACGTATAATTAATCATTGTGTCAGTAAATACTAATTTGAATTGTAATGTTGTACCAAATGTAGAACCTGTATAAGCAGGATTAAACTTATAATCTGTGACAGAACAAGGTGATGTATCAACAGTATTACCTGAAATATCATAAACAGCACCTACTGTTGTGTTTGGTGTATAATTTTTATTTCTAACATAATGTACAAATTTTCTCCATTCAGTATCAAAAAAGTAAGGTACTTGAGGTCCGTAAAGACCTGAAGTATTAGAATAACCAACTAAAAACTCTGCATCAATAGCTGTTGTTAAACCGTAAAGATCAAACGGTATAAATACGTTCTCATAATTTGTAGTTGTAAAATCTGGTACTAATGAACAGTAAGAATATCCTACTGAATATGTAGTATCACCTTGTATTGCTACTCTCGCCCAATATTCAATTTTATAATCTAAATATGGATTAAGTTCTATTGTGAGCGGTGCTGTTCTGACAGCTTGCCAATTACTACCTGAACCTGTATAACCACTTAAATCTCTCAATGATAATACATTGATTGTAGCACCTGAAAATGTATCTGAACCAATATATGTTCCGTTTGTTGTATTCTGTGTTTTATATTCGAGACCTGGTGTAAATTCAGTCCAAGTACTCCAAACTGTACCACCTGAATCACCATATGTCCACCCACTACATCCAGTGTATAGTTCTAAAGTATCACCTGTTATAGGAGCAGATGTTGTAGTAGTAGTAGTTGGACCTACTGTTGTAGTCGTTGTAGTTGTACTTCCAGATGGACAAGGATCTATTTCATCACTAAAAGTAGGAGAATAGTTACACCCATTATCAATTGTCATATCGAACACAAATGTAGGTGCTGAAGTACAATAAGAATATGTTAAACCACTAAATGCTACTTCACCAGTACTTTCTACTACTTGATTATACATAAAGTATCTATAAATAGTAAGTCCTACTGTTACTTCTGAATACACATTAACACTAACTGGATATTCTGCACCGCTTAAAAATGTATAATACATTACATATGTGTAATATTGTCCATCAAATGTTTTTGAGAATATTGTTGGACCCGCTTCAACAACAGAAGAAACTCCTGGACATTCTATTGTTGTTGTAGTCGTTGTTGTAACCTTCAATGTTTCAGGATTGTTAAAGTTGTAACCAAGTGTTGCTAATGCTGAATTACTATTAATTTCTTGTATGAATTCTCTTGATATATTATACTCATTTAATTTAGCATAAAATCTAATGATATTCTCATTATCATAATCTAAATTATTCTCAATATAATCACTTAAAATAGAACTAACTTCAAATGTTAAACCTGATGTTAAATCTACTTGTTGATTCATAGAAATATGAATGTTTGAATAATCAGATGTTGAACCCGTTGTTATATACAAATAGAAACTGTAGATGTTTGAATCAGTACAGTTTTCATATCTGTAAAATATAGGACTTCTTGAATATGAAATACTCGTTGAACTTGGTTGTGTATGTAATTGTAAAGCCATTTATTTAATTTTTATTTTGCTTCTATGCTACAGTTGTAGTAGTCGTTGTTGTACCTGTTGGTGAAATAGGTGTAACATATTGATTTTCATTTGATACATAACCTAATGTAGCTAAACAAGAATTACTAATAGTTGTACCTGTTAAAACGTTGTTGTTATATTCTAATAATTCAGATTTGAAATATGTTATGTTCTCATTATCATAATCTATATTCTCTCTCAAATGTGTGTAAAGTAAATTAGATACATCTACTTGAACTCCTGCACTACCACCAACTAAATCAGGTCGTCTTAATACAATGTGATTTGGTGTTGCACTAAATGATGTGTTGCCACTCATATAAAAATTGAAAATGTATGTGTAATCAATTGAGCAATCATCAAACCTATATAAGATAGGTGACCTTGCGTAAACTAATCCTGTTGGTTGTAGTTGAATGTTCATTCGTATTCATTGTATATTTTTTGTAAGTCACCTATAATTTCTCTCCAACATGAGACACAATTTGTCATCTTTCTTTTCTTGTTGAAAACTCTATTATAAATAGCTAATAGTTTATTCTTATGATTACTATCTAATATGTTAATATTGAAATTAAACTCTTTCAAATAGTTATATTCTTGTTCTGTGAGACACTCAACTTTATATGGAAATATTCTATTCAATATCTCTTTACGTTCAGCACATCCACAATCAAAATCAAATACCTCTGCTACCTTATCTACAGCAGCTTTTATGCCTGTTGCTTTTGTTATCTTCTCTATACTATCTCCTAAACCTTTACTCTTCTTCACCATATTCTATTTTATTTTATTCATCATCTTCAACAAAATCTAATTCTTCCATCCACTCATCAATAGCTTTATCTATATCTTTAATCTCTTTGTTATAAGCCTTTGTGAACCAATATGTAGGTTTAATACCTTCAAGAAATATTCTCTTTCTAATGTAGTAAGCAAAACCTTCTTCCATACCATGTCTTAAACACCAAGCTTTTAGACTGGTTAAGAAATCACCATTACCGCTTAAACTACCATATGAATATGGTGTCTTTCTTTTAACAGCTAAACCGCTGACACCTTTATCTACAAATTTACCGTAGTCTTTCATCTTAAATGATAACTCTGGCTCACCTGGATCTGGCTCATCAACACTATACTCAACTGAACTATATAAAGCACCTGTATCAATTTTACCTTTTTGAGTTAAGTTTGCTAATGATGTTTTAACTATCTTCTTTCCAAAATGTTCTAATATTTCATTTAAGTTCATCTTTGTTGTTTATTTATTTGTTCTGCATCATATTTATTCTTATCTAATTTGTAACATAACCATAATAGAGTTTTATCTATCTTCATTTCTAATACTTCATCTAATTTAGTTATATCTTCATTCGCTAAGATGTAGAGCCAACCGTACCAACTCCACTTGCGACCAAAACTTTCGTCTTCTCTTGATTTATATCCTTCTCCGTCAAATACTTCAGGGTATAATTCAGCAAGTCTTTGTTGATTGACAAAAAAAAACTCATAAAACCAAGATAAATATCTAAGGTTAAACTTTCTTGAAATCTATCATAAATTTCTATATTAGCTTCATACTTTTTAATGTCATATAATTTACCTCGTCTTTTAGTGATTGGTCGATACAAAATACATATCTGTCTCATTACATCTTCACTATCTAAATCTACAAGTTCTGCTAATGTCATCGAAGTAAAGTCAGGGTTGATACCGTACTCTATGTTGTCGAACATAAATCTTGGTACTAACTTCGCTTCTAATTTCAACAAGTTCTCTATAATCTGATATAAGTCCATTACTACTGTATATGGAAGTCCATCAAATGCTATTGAATCAATCTCATAAAAAATCATCACTGTATTTTTCAATAATAATACTTTATCTTCTTTATCTATATCAGTTAAACTCTTAACGAACTCATTATATTTCAAATAGTTCTTAACTAATATATCACTTTGTTTCTTTGGTATTAGTAAATTCATTTAATCTTTTTATTTTTTCTTTTCTAATTACTTTTTCATCTTTATATTTTAATTTAAGATAATAAATTTGTTCTTTAGTTAAATTTTCTTCATCTAAACATAAAGTAATATCCCCTTCTTTTCTTTTAATTTCTATTTCCATTTTAACACACTGTCATATTTGGTACATTGAAACTTACCTTCACAATATAACCTGTTAGTAAATCTGGATAATCTTCAGAGAACGGGTCCATACTTACATTGTATTGTAATTGATAACCCAACTTCAATGTGTCATATGTTGATAAATATCGTTCATCCATTTTGTTTAATACAGATTGTGTCTTGATAAGTAAATCTTGATATATGTCAACTGAATTATCTTTAGCATATTCGATATAAGAATTACCCGTTTTATCTACTTTATCTGCTACTATGATTGCAAATGTTAACGTTGTTTGTGTTGAGTCATAAGTTATAGGTTGTATCATTGTTAACACAGATGGAAATTCAGGCTCTTCTCTAAACAAGTTTACATCTGTAACACTACCGAATGTGAAACTCTTAAATCCTTCTGCTATAAATAGATTGTTCAATCTATCTATAATCTTGTATAATGCTGTTGTTGTGTTTGACATAATTTTATATTTCTTTTCTATACAAAAAACTACGAATCTGTTTTTTTGATTTTATACTTTTCGACACAATCTAATTTGAACTCTCTAAATACTTTCTGTATTACGTTGGTGTTTATTTTAGTAGCTTTTGATAGACTTCTGATTGTGTGTTCATCGTTTATGTATAGTTCAAGCAAACGCTTCTTAAACCAATCAGAAATATGTTCTAATTCGTTCTTTATAAATTCATACTTTTCATTATCTTCTTCTGAAGAAGAATATACATAACCATATTTTCTTTGTAAGTAAATTAAATATCTATCAATTTCTTGTGAGTGTTCACCGTTATCATCACTCCAAATATTGATTTCATCTATATATTTTTTCTCTACTTTTCTGTAGTCATGTATAACATTTGAGATAATCTTAAAGACGATAAACATATTAGGCTCATCGTCTTTAACATATCTATTAATTTCTTTGAAATTTAATAATTTAACATAAGTTTCCTGTAGCACATCATCAACAATGTTGTTGAATATACCATGATAATTACAAATCTTAATTAAATCTTCGTTCTTATCCAGTAACTTTATGATAAATTGATTATTCGTCAATTCTACTCTCTATCTTTTTTTTAGTGATTTCGTCATTTATTAATCTGTTGTTTTCCAAAAGTATCTTGCGGCTGAACCTTCGTCAGTATATTCACAGGCTGAACTACCACCACCAAAAGACCCTTTAACTTTAGCGTATCTTAATTTTCCTTTTACACTTTTTCTATTACCCGCTTTATCAAATTCTTTCATCACTTCATCTGAACCATCGTGTATTAAATTTGCTGGAAATCTACCTTCAACATCAAAATTAGTTGATATTGCTTTTAGACCTAATTTATATTCAGTTTCAGTATCAATTTGATTTGATTTATTAATTCTACCCAAAACATCATCACTTCCAATCCTACTCACATCAATATTAATTCCACCAGTGCCCCATTTCAATACATTATCAGCAATGGTTTTTTCTTGTAGAGGTTTTCTACATAATATATACATTTCATTTTTCATTTTAATCTGTTGTTTTCCAAAAATATCTTGCGGCTGAACCTTCGTCAGTATAACCATCTGGTGCGTTTGCTTCTTGTATATTTTCATTGTCCAACATAAAGCCACCTCTTTTTCTTTTATATTTTTTACCACCACCAGTTTTCTTACTATAACCAGCTTTATCAAATTCTTCCATAACTTCATCTGAACCATCGTGTATTAAATTTGCTGGAAAACGACCTTCAATATTAGAATATATTCTATTTGGTAGTGTTAAAAATACATTCTTTTCATCGTTTGTGTGGTTTTTTCTATTTTCATTATAAGTTCCAATCCTACTCTTATCAATGTTAATACCACCAGTACCCCAAACTAATACATTATCTGCAATGGTTTTTTCTTGTAGAGGTTTTCTACATAATATATACATTTCATTTTTCATTTTTAACTTCATTATATTTATGTTCAATTCTTGCTTTTGCTATTTTAATATATTCTAATTCTTTTTCAATACCTATAAAACTAAACCCATCTTCAACTGCTGCGACACCTGTTGAACCTGAACCAAGAAATGGATCAAGTACAACACCACCTACGGGCGTTATCATATTAATTAAATATTTCATAAGTTTTATTGATTTTACTGTGTTATGAATGTTTCTGTTTTCTTCTAATGTAACATTGACGATTTCTTTCAATGGTACAAGATTTACACTCGGATTTGATCCATCCTTCTTTTGACTTGTAATATAAACTTTCGTGTTTTTCTTCTCCACATTTTCCACATATTTTATACCAACCATCTTCTCGTTTAGTTGCGTTGCTATGTTCTCTTTTATGTACGAGCGGATCAACAAGTTCAAGGTTTGATATATCATTGTTGAGTTTGTTTCTGTCTTTGTGGTGGATTTGTAATCCTTCTGCAATTGGTCCATAAAATGCTTCCCAAACTGCTCTATGTTCCATAACATTTCTTTGTTGGGTTTTATCCCAAATTCTTCTATAACCTTTTTTTGTAATGCTTCCCTTTGCCATATAATTTTATTATTATATATATCTATTTCTCCCAAATGTTTTACGGTTGAGGTGTTAATTTCTATCTTAATTTTATAACCTTCACAACCCGCATTCTTTTCTTTCTTACTTGGCTTCGCTTGGTATACAAATTTACTATCAATATCAATATCTTCACCACCATCTTTCTTACCTAATATCCAATTCTCACTTGCTGGTTTTAATCCTGTACCCCAACCTTCATATTCATTTGTTATTTCATATACTGGTATATCACCTG
>Ga0307928_10001320_pt1 | contig 18772 bp, 26 predicted proteins | sample AceLakmetagen232_FD_201815 | JGI IMG/M metagenome (GOLD analysis project Ga0307928, IMG submission 201815) | Saline water microbial communities from Ace Lake, Antarctica - #232 | ecosystem: Environmental > Aquatic > Non-marine Saline and Alkaline > Saline | place: Antarctica: Ace Lake... | reverse complement strand
GAGGAGCGGAGTAGATAGATCTGGTCCCCTACTATCTACCCCCTCCTCTTTCAGTTCCTCTCCAAAGACTATCAGTAACTCTACTGGCAGTCTCTCCCAGATAAGATACCTGCTTACCAGTTTTCTAAGCTCCTCCTCCACCCTCTCCACCCTCGCCACCTGATCCGCGGTTAGGACTACCATCGGCGGCTCGATTATTACCTTCTCGTACTTGTAGTCTGCCATAGCCGTATCCCCCGCAGTCTGGACACTGTACCCAACCGTATGTATCCTCTACGTAGCCTTTCCCCTTACATGTTTTGCACTTCTTCTTCTTTTTACTCACTCCACATGCCCCCTCTGACCTACTAGCTCCTGTCACTGATTCCGTGCTCCTCTTTGCGTAGTAGATAGCAGATGTCTAACGCGGTCAATACTACTAGCGATTCTAGCTCTCCACGTGGGCACAGCAGGAAGGCTAGCAGGAATCTCAAGAGTATCACTTGAAGTTTCTTCTCCATTTTGTACTCTCCTTGCTAGCTCTACGTTTAGACGCTCATACCACAAGTCCATCCACTGTAGTCTAGCATTGGTGTGGTTTAGTCTTCTAACTACTGAACTATCACCTTCGTCCAGTATCATACGGAATAGTCTATACCTGCGCATGGCACCTTTACCTGCGGCTAAGAGTCTCTTCCGCACATTGAGCAGATGCTGTGTCTCCATATGCACTATGGGAATACGCTTACCCTCCTTAGTAGTCCACACTGGGCAGTTCCAAGGCACAGGGACGTTGTCCCTCGACTCCTCGAACCTAATTGCTACCATTCTCCATCCTCCACATCTACAATAACACGAGCTACCAGCATGATGTACTTTTCCAGTGTATTACTATAGCTGTAAGACATAGTAGTGTCCGGAACATCAAAACGGATAGTCATTCCTCGGATGCGCTTACCTGGAAAGTGCCTTTGCGCCTCGTACCAAGCATCATGATACAGGCGAGCATGTGCAATCTGAATCACATCTATCTCTGATCCCTCTATCTCAGTCTGTCTAAGTCTCCAGCTTATGTGAAGCGTCTCCGTCTCTACCATCTTTTTCCAACTCAATCTACAAGGCTCTGGCGTGTCTGGCCCCATATAGTCTTCTAGAGTATCTCTATCAGGTGGCATCTTTATCTACCTCTCCTTTCGTCCAGTCAACCTCTACAGTTACTCGCATCGGCCATGAAGTCTTGCACTCAAAGCAGTACGCGAATTGGTCTGAGTTGCAGTCTACATGATGCCCTGCCGGACAACGAGCGTCATGGTCTGCCATCAGTAGTTCGACCATGTACTTATAACTTATCTTCGTCCACGTGTTGGTTTCACTCACTCAAGTATCCTCTCAGATTTTGCAGGAGTTCCGCCTGAAGAACTGCAGCGGACATTTTCTCTTTCCTGGCTAGTATCTTCTCTACCAGATCGTCTACGGTTCCAGGACACTGTATGCTGATGATGTGGCACTGTCCTTCCTGGCCTATGCGGTGAATTCGATCTTCGGCCTGTGTCTGGCGTGCAGGATTATAATGTTTCTCTATGAAGATAAGCGTTTGCGCTCTCGTTAGTGTTAGACCAACTCCACCCGTACTTGCCGTGGCCAGCAGTACATCCATCTCTCTTCCGGATTGGAACCTGTCTACAGTCTCCGTCAGCTCCTCCTGTGTCATCCCGCCCCAGAGCTTACCACATGTAATCTTAGCCTGTCGTAGACGCTGCTCAAGAGCTGCTACTGTAGCACGGAACTCTGAGAAGACTACGTAGGGCGTTCCTCTGGGCGCATCCTTTATTAGCTCGACCACGGCGTCCAACTTCCCTGACGAATCTATCGAGTCGATTGTAGCTGTAGTACTCACTATCTGCCGTAGACGTAACATGCGAGATATGGCGTTAAGCGCGATTAGTTCATCGCCATCCTCAAGCTCAGCGATATAGTAGCGCGCCATGTCTTTGTACATAGTAGCCTGCTGCTTGGTTAGGCTGACGGGAATAGTGGTATAGAGCTTAGCCGGCAGCTGTGGAAGACACGCTTTCTTAGTCCGCTGTAGCATCACAGGCGCCAGGTCGCGAACTAGATACTGCTCATTCTTCACTCCCAGAGGTACCTTATACCGGCCATTATAGGAGTAACTGTAAGAAGTATATAGTTCGTAGAACCGCCAGTACGCTGGCCACTGCTTTGGGTAGAGTAGATGTAGTAGTGCCCACAGTTCGTCTGGCGTGTTTGAGTATGGAGTCCCCGTGATTAGCACTAACCTACTAGTACGGATTTTGGAGAAGGCTCGCCAGAGAGCTGTTTTACGGTTCTTCGCCCTGTGCGCCTCGTCCGCTAGGATCCAGTTCCACCCTCCTTTTTGTAACTCAGGCATACGTCGGACCAGTTCCCAATTTACTATGAGGTAGCCCCCTGTACTGAGATACTTCCGCCATAGGTTGCCACGCTCTTTAGCCTGTATTACAGTAACCGGCACGTCACGCTTCACCCAGTTAACTATTTCCTGCTCCCACCAGCCTTTCAGGGAGTTAGGACAGAGTACAAGAATGCGCTTGTTCTGAGTGCTCTGTTCTACAGCCACTACTGCCTGTGCTGTCTTTCCTAGTCCTGGTTCATCACATAGCATACATCTTCCAGTCTGTAAGAGAAAGTGTACGCCTACCCTCTGGAATGGCCACAGTTTTTCTTCATTAGGAATAGGAAAGTCATGTAGCTTCTTTAGAGCAATTCGCTCTTTCTCCACTAAGCGTATGCCATCGTACCATTCTACTACCTCACTATCGACGGTAAGTGAGGGCAATTCGTCCCGAAGGATCTCTAACAGCCGTGGCTCCTGCGGTAGAAGAGCGCGCGTAGGAGTGGCTTTTATACCTAATGCGTACAGCATCACGGATATCTTCGGTGGCAACTGCCCCACCAACGCCAGCTTCCTTCCCTGTAAGTAGAGTGCGTTAGTCATAGCTCTTCTCCACAGTAGGGCACCCACCGAACTCTTCAACACACTCAGAGCAGAATGGTCCCATACCGCACGCGTCGCAGTAGATCGAATCTTCTTCACTTCCTGCTTTTCCTGTATACTCCCCACACCTGATGCATACTTCTAGTGCCTGCTTAGTCATCTCTCCTCCAGATTAGATGTCGTAATTCCTGCGTAGCCAAGCCCTGTCTCTGTAGATAGACTATGCCGTGAGTCACAGCATCACGTTCGTGATCTGAGTGATAGCCTACCAAGCGTTTACTCAACTTCTTTACTAGCGAGGCACTCTGTAGAAGCCAGGGTACACCAGCTTCATCTAGAAGATATTTCATTACTCCTAAATACTGTACTGTGCGCAGTTCGTTCCATGCTAGAGCCTGTGACTTCCAGGGGTACAAAGTGAAATTCTCTAGAACGGCTATATCTGGTGTGAACCCCACAATGAGATCCTGTACGCCATCATAGCCGGAGAACATACCGGTAGCTTCTACCTTCTCCTCTGTAAGTATCGCCCATCCAGTGGTATGTCCAGGATCCAAAGCCAGTATAGTCATCGTACCCATCTCCAATTTCTCCTCGTAACTACCATCGAAATAGCCGGCCTAGTAACGTTATACTTCCAGGCTAGCACCTTCTGTAGTACTTTACCAGTAGCGTACTCTGTTCGTATTGCTCGTACTTCTTGCTCTGTGAGCTTAGCGTTACCTCTTCGCGGCATACTAGCTCCTTACTACGGTAGAGAAGTCGACTACACTAGGTTCACTTCGGTCAGTACGGTAGCGGAGTACGCGTGGGTGACGTAGCCGGTACTCTTTCGTCCAGCATTGGAACTCCACCTCTGCTATTAGGCACTCGGCTAGTATCTCTAGCGGCTCCAGATCCATGAGAAACTCAAAACTCTCTCTCTGTGAGTCTGTTCCTGGACTCACGACAGTAACTTCCTTTAGCACAAAGCCCCCATGCGTACCTGCAGCCATGACCAGGGAGCCCAGGCCGTCTTCGTGCTTTCCTCCGGCTTTACCTGGCTCCCAGCCTACGATCTGCAGGTCGAGGGTCTCTTTCTGCTTTATCTTAATCCAGCCACGGAGCTGTCCGTAGTGTGCCTCTAGATCCTTGATAATAGCTCCCTCGTAGCCCTGTGCTAGACACTGAGAAACGTAGAATCTCTTCTCTCCCTCTTCAGTGCAGTAGGCTGCATACACAGGCTGAATGTGCTTCTGCTGTGCTACTAACATTTCTTCTCTGTGCCAGAAATCATCTAGATGCATACGTCTGGCAGCCAGTACCTCTTTTCTAATGTCATCTCTCTGCGCAGCGAAAGGCATATCAAAGACCTGATATTGCGCATAGCCCCAGCGTTCTTGATATGCCTCTGCTTTCTCTGGAGATGCTCCAATCACAGACATCGTGGATCCTAGAAGTCCAGAGCTAGAACCCTTAGTCGGCATCTGAAGCTCCCCATCTAGCACAGATCCCCAGTAGAACTCCGGCACTAGAAGATCGCGCAAGTGCGGTAGCTGATCGGTCACTTCGTTATACAGACCCTCTTTGTTCTTTCTCCGTGTAGTAAGGCGATTGCTGCCCTCCAGCAGATGCATGAAGATTCGTACCCCATCCAGCTTGGGTTCTAATAGTTGATGTGAAGCTAGCTTGTACGGATCTCCTCCCAGCTTGGGTGGAACTTTCGAAGCCGCCTTAGCTGGCTTAATCTGTGGTAGCTCATCAGCTGCATCGAATAGACAGTGAACGCGATAGGTGGCATCGAGCTGTTCTATAGTATCTAGACCCTTACAGTCATGACAGGGCATAGTAGAGATGTTCTTCCCAGATACAGGACACGTGTGATAGTTGTAGCCATCTTTTCCTCGTCTGGATTTCAAGATTCGCATTTCTTTTCCTCCTTGTACCTTTCACGGCCTTCTTCCATAGCGAAAGTAAGAGAAGCTTCCAAGTCCATGCCAAGCTGTATAGCTATCATATACAGTATAAACAGTAGCTTACCTAGAACTATCTTCTTCTTCTCGCGTAGTAAGCCAGCTGTGAACCTGTACATAGGTGGCGCTTCCGTTAGAAGATCACACATTTCTCCTACTGCAGTTGTGAGCTTAAGTAGAGTAAGCTCAATAGTAGAGGATGTCTCGTGTGTATCACTGACTTCTTTGCAAAACTGCTCAACCCGTGCCTGCGCACCCAGTAGAAATGTAGAGGTACCTAGACACTGAGGACAGGTAACATCTATAGCCGAGCTAGTATAGAACGCTGGTAGAGCTTCCAATGTCTTAAAGACTCCCTCTGGTGTTTGGGCTAGTAGAATACGCCCACAATGTCTACAGCTTAAGTATTTCATTTCTTTCTCCTCCCATATCTGCTGTATAGCTTGACGAAGTTCGAACTCGCCCACTCTGCCATCAGTGAGTAGCTGCATCCTGTATGCTAATCACTTTTTCCTCCCTCCGAATTCAGCTAGCATGTCTTCTGGGAGAGCTTCTTGTAGTGCTGCCTGTTTCGTCTCCCAGATTTTGTATACTTCCTCCACAGGAAGATTGTGCTCGGCCATTAGTTCTTCTAGCTCTACTATAGGTGCCAACTCTTGCGGGTTGAACGAAGTACCAACCTCGGCCTCTGCTTTGAACGGCATACTTGTACCAAGCAGATCATACGCTGCCTGTACCATGTCTTCTTCTATTCGCTTGGATAGTTCTAGTACTCTAGCTATCGGTACTTCACAAACTATCTCATCGTGTACAGTGAACAAAATAAAGCCCCCTTCATCATAGATCCACTCGGCTATCTTGTTCATTCCTCCTAGAACTATATCCGAAGTTGTTCCCTGTACAGGCGCGTTAACTGCCTTCCTAGAACACTCACCTCTGTTTCTCTGGGTAACCAGAGGAAATCTACGTCTACGTCCTGCAGGAGCCTCTACGAATCCCTGGTCTAGTACTTTCTGTCCCTGTTCTTTGAGCCAGTACGAAACGCCCAGGATGTTCTCTACCACTCGCTTTATTTCATGCCCACGGGCTATAGGGACACCTAGAGCTAGAGCAATGTTTGGCCCACCACGACCATAAGCTATCCCGAAGTTAATAACCTTAGCCCAGGTACGGTGTAGTGCTCTAATGTAACCCTCTCCGTACACCTCCTGTCCTACGATGTCGTGAACATCTAATCCTTTCCTGTAGATTTCCCGTATCTGGTCGGAGTCTGCAAGTATACCCAACACACGCAGTTCCGCCTGACTATAGTCGGCCGCTACTATCCAGTTACCTGGTCTCGGTATAATCAGTTTACGGGCTCTATTGGATAAGCCCCGGATAGGCATGTTCATAAGATTCGGCCTAGAACACGCTACTCTTCCTGTGACTGTGCCATGTAGCATGAAGCTAGGATGTACTGTTCCATCTGTCTCAGTACGATAGTTCTTTAGAAAGTTTCTCAGGAACTGCTGTGCGTGCCGGGCCTTTACTAGAGTCTGAGCGAATGAGCAGAAGATCTCGTCTCCGTAATACTTCTCCTGGGCTAATCTATGCAGCTGATCCATGGCAGTAGTACGTGGAGAGCGATCACTATCTGCGTGTCTTCCTTCCTTGTGCGTAACGTCCACTCGCTTACTGTACTTAGTAGTGGGTGCACCAGCTATATCATATAGCCAGTGAGCAACCTGCTTAGGTGAGCGTATATTTAGCTCAGGATCGCCTGCTATCTCTCTAAGGCTTTCTGTGTACTCGACTAGCTCCCCTGAGGTCTGCACTTCTAGTTCCTCCAAGTACGGCATGTCTACTCGTACACCCTCTCTAGACACCCGTGCAAAGGTGCGAGCAGATGGCAGGAGTAGATTGTAGTATAGACGCTCAAGACTCGCATCCTTCTCTACCTGCGGTAGGAGGTACTTAGCTAGACAGTATGTGAAGATGACATCCTGTACATTGTATCGGTGCAGTACGTCTGCAGGTATGTTCGAGTAGGACGCCTTCTTGTTTGGCAGGTACTGCCGTATGTCATACTCCCAGTCCGGTGCATGTAGGTAGCGCATGGCTAGCTGCTTAAGTCCGTGCGTACCACGTGTCTCATTTAGACAGTAGTGAAGTAGCATTGTATCCTGGTCGATAGGGACATGTACGTCTATTAGAGAAATGGTACGTGAGGTGTCAAAGGTAGCGTTATGTGCACACCAGTCTGTGTGAGTAGGTCTAGCAGCTTCCTGGAAGGCTTCACAGACAGCCGGAACGTCGTAGAAGAGCTCGCCAGGAATCACTGCTGCCTCTGTGGGACTCCAGGCAAATGCTATACTTAGTAGATCGTTATCCACCATCTTGACGTTTGCTGTCTCTATATCCCAAGCTACCAGACCCTTATGATCGTGCAGGAAGTGGAAAAACTCTATCGCCTCATTCGGATCCTCTATAGTCTTATAGTCAAGTACTAGTGGTACTCTATCTACTACGGGGCCACCTTCCTGAAAGAGCCACTCCATCTCTTCTGCCCACTCAGTAAAGAGGCCAGGATTGTAGAGTAGAGCTGCTGGATGATACATGGGAAAGACTGTATAGCTAGACTCTCCGTCTACCTGATGTAGCTCATAAGCCTGCCCATGTACCTTGCTTATCTTTCCGTAGCCACCAAGAACTCCCAGGGCAGTTGCACCCAGTGGTACTATAGTCTCGATGCCTCTCTGGCTGAACTCGGCCACCAGGGCGGGAGAACAGGCAGCGATATCCATACTCGTAGGAGTGCGATTCCCTGGAGGTCTACACTTACATACGTTCGTGTAGTACATATCCTCTGGATCCTGTCCACAGGCCCGTATTACTGTTCGTAGTAACTGACCACTTTCTCCTACAAAGGGCTTACCACGAGCTAATTCAAGCGCCCCTGGGGCCTCTCCTACGAAAGCTATCTTCGCATGTGGTGGGCCAGAAGGTGGTACGTATCTACTGTAGTCTAGCGAGCAAGTCTTACAGTGCATGCTATTCCTCCTCCGGAGGCTGGTTTACGGCTTCAACAGTTGTGCCGTTCCTGCCCCAGACCGTTCATTATGAAGGCAATGTTAGATCGAAGGATATCTAGCTGAGCATCGGTGAACACCCAGTGAGGGTCGTAGTGCCAGCTCCGTGGCCTGTGTAGCATCCCGTGCTCTCCACCGAACTCCACGTAGTGGTAGGCGGCTATGGTAGGTAAGGATGAATCACAGCCACGCATACTAGTATCTAGAAAGGGCTCCAAAGGTGTATGGAAGCTTAGTAGATGCACAGGAAGGGTGATAGACAGCTCTTTAATCAGAGCGCCACGGCCATGTACCTGCGCCTCTGGCATAAGCTGCATTTCTGGCTTTCCCAGGCCAACGGAGTCGACAAAGCCACTGCAAACAGCCATGTGCATACCGCTGTGCAGCTCTTCTAGATCTCTACCATGAGGCACGAACATGAAGCTCATTCCTTCCATGCGTAGTTTCTGTAAGCCTTCATGCCGTATGGCGTTCTGGAAAGCTGCCTCATTAGCCGAATAGCTCTCGGCTGTATCGGGAAGAACCATCTCGCTAGGGGAAATCATTCTAGCTGCTGTTACAAGATCACCAGGGAGCACAGGGCGACCTAACTCAATTAGTGAGTTATCCAGAAGCACGTAGTCTCCGGCCTTGCTCCTCTCGCGGTAATACTTGGCGTACTTAGGAACGCCCAGGACCAGATGGGCTAGCGCCATGTGGTAGTCACTAACACTAGCTAGTTCCAGATATTCGATCGGTACTATCGGTGCGAACTTCATTTCTTACCTTTCTTGTAGCCAAGCAGCGAACACCACCTGACTATCTTTGGCCAGTCCATGCGTATAGCCCACGTGTACCAGGGACGCATACCTGCCTTCCTGAAGCGAGCGTTTAAGAAATCTACTCGCGCTACACATTCATCGTAGGTCACTCTTCTCTCCTTATTGTAGGTGCGGGGCTAGGGTTGCAGGAATGGTATTCACCACAGCACTCGTCATCATGAGTTTCGCCCCGCACTATTAGTGGTCAGTGAGTCGGAATGACTAGCCCCGGATAGTCTCACTCGTTACCGCTGGTATGACCACTATACTACTTCCCTGGCTTGCGCAAGCTTTTGAGTGCTCGGGCGATTCCGGGCTTCGGTGGCTTTGGCTCTGATTCTAGCTCTGGCAGCACAGCATCACTCTGCTGTGCACGTACCTTGCGTAGGGCCGCCCATACCAGAGTATAGTTCAGCAGATCCAACAGACAGTCATCGACCTTCTCTGACTGCTCAACGTCCATTGGAGCGGTAAGAACTGCACCTGCTCTGCGGGCCTTTAGCCCAACCATTACAGCAAAGGAAAGCTCACCAAGCTGCATCCTGTGCCACATCGGCTCGTGCTGGTCGTAGGTCTTACCACGCTCATCCAGGAGAGCTAACGCCTCGTCGATGACTTCCTGCATAGCTGCACGAACTTCTTTCTCACATTTAGTTGCTACTACTCTTTCATTCGGTAGGAGCCTTTCCATCAGACACTTCCTTTCCTAAGGTTACTGGCCGCGAGATGGGTGTGATCACACTTTGTACCTCTAGGGCACTCGGAACATCCAGCCCCGCTCTATAGCAGGACTCAACGTTCACGCCGTAGAGTCTGCGGCGCACATTATGTACAGTATAAGCTTTTGGACCTTCTATATACTGTCCAGGCCCGTCAACAACTAGAGATCTCTCTGCTAGCTGAGCTTTCATGGCGGCTGTTTGTAGCGTACTCTGCCCCCGTCTACGGCGATCCTTATGCCACCAGGATAAGGCTGTAGAGAGCTGAAACCAGAGTACATTACGTGCTGTGTCGTATACCCACAGGAAAGGCTTCCCTGATGGGGACAGTACAATCGCATTTAGAAGTTCCTCTACGAAGACATCGCACATTGTAGAACCTCTACCTAGAGCAGAACTCTCTGCAGTTTCTCTTGCAGCCTTTAGTACAGAGGCTTCCACTGGAACTACCTGCACCCCCTGTGCTGTCAGGAACCCTTCGTAGAGACGTATACCACACAGGGCAGTTACTAAGTTCCTTCTTACTCTATCGGCTAGAATATCTGGGAAGCAGTGTTCTATCTCTAGTAGCTGCTTCTTCCATAGCTCTTCTAGTCGCTTCGCATCGTAGCCAAGTGTGTACTGTATGTAGGGACGAGCAAACCAGCTTAGCGGCAATTCTACCAGCGCCTTGAAGGCGACCCATGCCTCTGAGGAGATAGTCACGGTATGTGGAGATAGATTAACTACCAGTGTCCTCTCACGTATTGCAGGATCAGATACTACGTCCTCTCCATCTAGTACAAGAGGAGCCGATAGTATGTACTCCTGCGTCGTCTGATCTGCCCGTCCTCTTGAATCCTTACCTGCATCGTATGCCAACAAAAGCGCCCTTCGTAGGGTAGAAAAGGATCTCTCCGACAGGGTGGTTCTGCGGAACTCCGATAGTGATATAGGTATCGAGCTTGTAGAGGACATTAGGGATAGAAGAACGAAGGGCGTAGTACTACAGTCCCATGAACTCCCCTTAACGTACCCTAGCATCCTAAGGAACACTTCTAGTACTGTGGAACTTTTCCCCGATCCCTTAGTACCGTACAGGTCGAGATGCGGAAATCGTACTCCGAACTCTGCAAAGACTGGCTTCAGGGGTGCAGCTAGAAACCAGCCTATTATCGGCCAGATTGCCTGGGGCACGTTTATCTGTGGTAACAGTTTGGCTACTTCCTCCAGGGTAGACCTAAGTTCCTGCGTGCTTTCTGTTTCTGGGTACGCCATAGCAGGCAGTGTACGACCAGGATCCAGAAAGACTATGGTAGCTTCCTGTGGAGCTTGTTCTCCAGTAGCAGTAAGAACACAGTCTTCTGTTACCCATACATCCCCATGTCTACCTAGAACAGCTGTAGCTTCTGCTCTGTCTTCGCCTAACAGTGCCCACTTGTCTACAAGATATGGTAACAGATGGCGGACTTCTCTATCGGAACCTAGCCACTGCCAGTCCATACGCCCTAGCTTACGCAAGATAGTATGTACACTAGTAAAGGCACTCTTAGGTAGTGCTACGCCCTCCCATATCTGGCCGCCTGCGCGTATGGAGCCCCACAGGACGTCTTCTTTCTTTTCCTGTATGAGTCGCTTAGGTTCAAACACGAAGGTAGAAACGCGATGCCTTCCCTTTCCTCCTATTCCATCTACATAGTATCCATCTTCCTCCTCTGTGTAGTTCTGAATTACCTTTGCACCAGTGCGAGATGTACTGGCTACGGCATTTATGGTTCTATCTAGATACTGTGCACCGTAGTCCTCACTGGCCTTATCACCGACAGGCTTTTCCTGGTAGATAGTCCGCATACCCGCTTCGCTCATCCCTGCATTGTACAGGGCGCGTATTACCGCATAGTCACGTTCTGAGCGGGACTTGCCTCTATCTACCACAGCTTCCAGAATCTTGCGCCGTATTGGAGTCTCAATCTTTAGCCCTGCCTGTATATCTTTCAGGCTATAGCGAATGTCTGGTCTAGCCCGTGTTACGCGGCAGGGTACAGGTTCGTCTCCCTTAAGATTCCAGGAGCCAGGCACCCGCAGAACTCTTCCTGCGTCCGCAGTGCCTGCACCTCCTCCTGATGCTGTCAGTAGACCTCTATTTGCTACTTCTGCCTCTTCCGGTGTACAGACTCCATTGAGTAGCCAGTACGCGTGGTAGCCGTAGCCAGAGTCGACTACATAGCTAGTGGGCAGTATTGTCATGCGGGTCGCTTTCTCAGCAGCCGCCTTACTACCTAGATCCTTGGCGTCTAAATCAGCCCACAGGGCTAGAGCTCTGGATACGTCTTTCTTACGCATCCCCTTGCTTTTGCGAGGACAGACACCATACGCACAGAGATATTCTTTTCCGATACCTTGTACCGCCTGGAGCAGTGCATCAGGATCTCTGAAAAAGTTTACGCTCTGAGATACACGTTCGCGCTTTCCATCCGGCCCTCGCTTAGTGAGTACACGGAGCTCTATCCATTCATCCGTGTGTAGATCAGAGAAGAGCGCCCGCAGTAGACCCTTGTCCATAGTAGCCTCCTGCGTGGTGCGCATCTACGAACTACATTGTGGCGCCTATTACTCCAGCTGTAAGTACCTTATCCACACGGCCTTTGGTGACGCCCTGCCACTCGTCCTCGACTACCACCAGCGTGCATTGTAGAGTGAGAACTGCTGCAGGGTCGAACTGTATTTCTCCAGCCAGATCTTCCTTGGGGAACCCAAGTGCAATCAGCGTCTTCTTGAAGCTCCAGAGGGACTGGGGGAGAAGAGACGAGTTGTGCCAGGCCTTACGACCGGCGTAGTCTCCCTCCGTTATGTTGAAGCCCCAGGAAACATAGTCGTTACCATTCTGGGACTTCTTGATCTCACACTGCACTACTTCTGCCTGGTAGTAGCCCGGCGGCAGTGGAGTCGGTGTTACTTGCACGCCAGTCATGTTGATGTTGATAGCCATAGTCTAGTTCTCCTTTTCTAAATCTGATAGGGTAGGTACATGCACTGCTCCAGGTGCTTTCACCCCAGCATTGCCAGGGGGATTGCCGATAAGTAGGTCGTAGATCACCTGCATAGTAGGATCCGTCATGACTGCTGGTAGTGGATGTGGACTGCGACACTTTGCTGCACGTGCTGCAAAGGGCGCGGTCTGCAGGAATCGTATGACTGATCTGTCTGGCTTGATGTTCACGTAGGTGTAACCAACTACATCGAACTCACGCCCTATCCCACGTGCCTGTCTACCAATAAGTTCAGGGAAGGACTCAGTAAGTCCAGATACATCTGACTCTACACGCACGTTAGCCACACAGATGTAGTGAAGGCCACACTTCTTGAAGGTCTGGATAACCTTCCGTATTCGCATCATCACGAAGAGATAGTCCTGCCGTGTAGGCACATATGCATCGAAGCCCTTACGATCAGGAACCATCAGGCGTTCGTCCAGAAGCGTCTGTACAAGTGCACTAACACCGTCCATGATGATCGTCTTGTAGGGGTGATCTACCACCTTAAGATACTTAATGACAAGCTCCATCTTCTTCATGGAGTAGACCGGAACTACGTCTAGCTTATGGAAGTTAGGGTCCGTTCCGTCTCTGTGCGTGATTGCCTTAGTCCCTCTGTCCATGTCCAGGAAGAGAGCTGGCTTCATTCCCTCTATATCGTCGGCCTGTGCTGCCAGCCAGGTCTTTCCTGTGCCTGTCTCTCCGTACAGCAGGAGCCGCAGGCAGTCGTCCAGATAATCTGGGCCTACAATTCCTAGATCAATCTGTGGTTGTATTGATGCTATCATTCTTCTGTTCCTCTCTGTGCTCGCGCACACTATCCTATCTTCTGCAGCAGACCGAACGCTTCCACCCAACTGCAGCTGCATAGCAGGATAATACTAAACACTAGCAGCCCAATTCTCCGCTTCACGCCTTCTCCTCTCTGCGCTTCTGTAAGCGCGACCTATGTGGTTTTCTCTTCTTGTACTCACCCCGTAGTACGGGCTCAGGATCTAGCCCATTAGCGACCAGTGAGCAGGGTGTCCTGAACGGACAGTACTTGCAGGCCCACCAGGACGGATTGGGATAGATTACTACCCAGGGACTCAGCATCTCGGCTATGGTAGCCAGGAAACGTGTAGCGAAAGTGGCGATGGCCTGTGGCTGTCTCTTTATCTGCGTCCGGTAGATGAACTGCTGAGCATGCTCTGGCCGCTGTAAGTGTTGCAGGATGTCTTCATAGTTAGCTGGATTGTAGTCACCTTCTTCTATTGCAGCCATGAAAAGCTCGTAGGTGGTAGACTGTGACTTACTCTTCGATAGTGCACCACTCTTAAGTATACGTGGCTGCTTTGCAACCTTCTTAACCAGGAAGTTGTAAATAGTTCCTACAGGTCTGGTATCTGCGAATCTAGGATCTATACCACAGCCCCACTGGTAGGCTACGCACTGTTCGTCCAGGAACAACGTAGACATGTCCGGTAGACGAGCAGCGGTCTTGTGCTCAAGAAGCCAGTACTCTTCGTCCATCTTCACTAGCCCATCTGCTCTCCCTACGTAGATAACCTGCTTCCCTGGTATGAAAGGTATAGGTACTCTTAGGGTGACTTCAGGAGCAATAACCTCGAAGTTGTCATACTTGGCTGACCATAGAGCGTAGTACTCCAGCATACCTCTACCTAGTTCCTCGAAGTCGTCTAAGTCCTTCCACTGCTCGTCCGTTAGGGACTGTTTCTCGAACTCGTCGAAGTCTTCTTCTACAATACTATCATAGGTATCAAATAGTATCTTCGGATCTCTGTAGTGCTCTCCCTTGGTGTAGAACATCTCCAAGGCATCGTGTACCGTACTACCTAGCCAGAGATGCTTCTGTGGAGCCTCATGTGCGTAGCCCCGTCTAAGAAGAGAACTGAAGTCCCAGCGCTGTCTGCAGGTCTTGAACGCACGCATGTCGCTAATGTGAATCTCGTAGATCCTTTCATCTGTCATAGGACAGTCTCCTGTGTTAGCTCTAGGTTAGCTAAAATAGCTCGCTCGTCGAACTGATACCTACCTGCTCCATCTACCCAGTGCCGTTCCACTATGCGCACATCATATAGGATGCGCAGGTGTCGTCTGATAGACTGCATCTTGTCTGAGCAGCCCAGACACTCTGCTATCTCTGATACACTTAGCAAATTTCCAGCTCCCTGAAGAAGCAGCACGATCTTTAGCCTATCTGAATTAGCCATAGCAGAGTAGAACTTAGCTAGAATCTTCTGCACTACTGGTGTATCTAGAGCAGGTTCGTAGATATCTACCAGTAGCCGGTTTACTGCCAGACTCTTGCAGGCCAGATACAGTTCCGCTTCTGACCATTCTTCGTACTTGCTATAGTCCCTTACAGCACTATACATAGAAGCAAAAGTAGGTTCCTCAACTTCCAGAGCAGGCCCTGCATCTGTGCATAGATCAACGAAGATACTGGTACTGAGTAACCCACACCATCGGTCTGGTACTACAGGGTACTGTTCCTCATCCTGCGTCCACAGGAGTAACGAAGCTAGTAAGCTCTTCCCCTTCTCCGAGGTTTCCAATCTCATGTAGTTCTTCTCCTTCTGAGTCGTGAGTGTATATCTTACATCCCTCAGGCACGATCACAGACAGCGTATCAGGAACATCTATTCCTGCTGCAAAGCATGCCTGCAGATCAAGTCCGTGCATCCACTTAGTGGTTCCTAGAAAAGCTCTCCGCGTAGGACCTACCACGTATAGATTAGATCCAGCGTTGTAGACTGATCGCTCTTTTAGAGCTATCTTTAGATGATGTAGTCTGAGAGAAGCTTGTCCAGTAGCCCTGCGTTCGGCCAGCCACCAGGTATACGCTCTAGACAGCTGCACCCACAAGCAGCGCGTCTGTCTATCGTACTGATAGGGGAACCCTACTTCATCTGGGGATAGTTCTACTGCGGCCACTACATCGGACACGAACTCACTAACGAGCACGGAACTTTTACCCATGATACTCTCCTATTATACCACACTTTACCGATAATGTCAAGCTATTTCTAGACCGGCTTCACAAAGTCAAGCAGGATACACGGATCACAGCCTTGCTTACAGTAGATAGCTATGTCGTCTGGTAGGTAGACGTACTTCTCATCTAGGGTTACTATGTCAGTGTTAATGATAGCCCCACAGACGAGTTCTACCGTGTAGTAGCTGCCTTCTGCTTTTACAGCCACAAGCTCTAGCTTCTTAGCTAGCTTCATCTTGCCACCCACTCTCTTAGTATCTCCTGGTTGGAGTGAATAAGACTTATCTGCTCTGCTGTAAGTGTATCGTACTCTCGAATGTCGCCAAGGAATGCTTTCTTAGAGTTTGGAGTTAGAGGTAGCTTACGAGCACCTAGTGCAAATGCCACTGGCGTATCTACACTTTCAACTCCACACTCCTTGGCTAGGGGAAGTTCGTACTCTAGAAACTCGCTGATGTTAGAGATCCCAAGGAGATGTGTCTGAAGGTACGGGTAGTCCTCTGCCATGTAGCGAATAAGCTCCCGACGAGAGCCTACCTTTGGCCAGACACTTGTCTTATCTCTACGTAGGGAACTTATACCGATATAGAGTGCTCCATTGTAGACCCTCCACCAGCCCTCTGTGTTCCACATATCGAGCCAGGTATTTAAGACCATCTTCCACTGTTCTAACGTGTGCGCGTGAGGCACGAACATAGCCTGTACTCCGCTACGCTGCCCGACGATCCCTAGGGCTGCCTTTGACTCCCAGTGCGTAACAGTAGGATCGCCTAGCTTATCTGGTAGTACTACTATGTGTGGTACAAGCTTACGGCAGATATCTTCTAGCTCTAACGGAACAGGTGGCGCCTGAAGTTTCTCAAACACCTCGTTATCGAGAATGTCCACAGCATGCTCGCGCCAGAAGTTCATATACGCCTTCCCATAAGTCTTGTGTAGACACCAGGGCGCGATGACCATCTGAGGCTCCTGTCTGTAAAACTCTCTTACCCATTGAGGAGAGACGAACTGCATTACTTTCATACTACCTCCTTCAACCATCTACTACTATCGAGGCGATTACGTAGAGTATGAACAGCACCACTCCACCTAGTACTATCCCGCCAGCAATCTGTAGAGTTAAGAGCATTCTGAACTTCTTTTCTCTAGCAGTCTAGTAAGCTGTGCCACTGTCCAGGCACCCAGTGCGACTAACTGCTTGATAGCTTCCTGGTGACTGCCCCATACGCACGTAGACGAGTATACTCTCCCAGGTTCATAATAGCAATTGTAGCACTGGCGCCTATGCAGGACGTTACTGGCGGATCTGGCATTAGATACCGCATAATTTTAGTTAGAGCTTCTGTGTACGGCTCAGATGATACTAAGGGCAGAATAGCTACTTTTTCCCTCTCAAGACACTCGTCACAGATATGGCGGCCTACTGGCACCTTATTGAACGTACAGACAGGGCAGAAGCCCACCATAGTCTTCATAAAGAGGTCTATCACTATAGCATCGCTCAGCCAGAACTTCACTGTGGATTTCTCGGCTACATCCACACCCACTGCCACCTGCTTTAGTATCATTCTGACACCTCCTCTACAATAGTGGAAGTCCACCAACTAGCTTCCCCTGCGGAAGGATAGAGCCTCTCTGACTCACGTGCGAACCAGTCCTTCACGGACTCTCTATTCTTAGCTCTTCGATATAGCACCCTGTGTTCGTACGCTCCGTTCCGTCGGGCCATAACACTAGCCACAAAGAACTTTTTCTTCCCCTCTCTGTGGCTTAGATATCCTTTGGGGTCCTCCAGCTTACGTAGTCGACCAAAGATGTCCTCCATGCGCCCTACATGACCGTCTGCTCTCGTGCTCACATCAGCAATTCTGTCGAACAACTGCTGGTGTAGCTTCTCTAGCCTTGCGATACGATTAGCGTGAGCACCATAAGCCTTCTCCAGTACTACAACACGATCCAGTAGCTGCCCGAACTCACGCCTCAAGGCTTCTATACTCGTCTCTGCGTCTCTGATGCGCGCCCATTCACTATGAACATGCGCAGAGTCATGCTCCATAGCCAGCTGACTTAGACCCGCTTCATGCCTGCCCACTTGCGCGTTCAGTTCAGTCACAACACCACACAGATCAAGTAGTTTTTCTAGCACCTCTGACTGAACGCTGGCATACTCCTCAGGGTGGTCGAGTTGCTCTTCCAGAGAGCTGGACAATGCACTCATTAGAGTTAGCCAAGCATTATACTTAACATGCCACTCCTTGAAGCTACACCATCCAGGGGGCGTAGTGGGAGCCTTAGCTAGAAGTTCCTTTAGTGTTTCCATGGCTAATCGTTTCCTTTCCATCTATTCTTCACCGTCTTCTTAATCCACTTGTCTGTTATCAGATCGCCATTTAGTCCCAGGCGCTTACGGATTGCCTGGAACACTGCCTGTGCATCCTTCTCCGGCCCCATATATAGAGTAGCTGTAAGCTCACCACTGACTATCTGTAGCAGACCATAGCCTTCGTCCGCCTTCAGCACTATAGCGTCTACGTGCCTAAGATGGTCAGGATCACCCCTCCATTCTACGTACATTAGTGTGCTCTCCTTTCGTCAACGTCTCTGTCTCTATTCCACCTCTCTCGAGCTGCCTGATCGGTGGCTCTAGCTACGAGCAGTACGGCTCCAGTAAGCCTGTTGATAGCCTTAACTACGGCCAGTATTGTATCAGGACTATGTGAGGCAATACGGTAGCCTTGTGCCTTAGTCTGTGCTACATCTAGAGCTTCTTCCTGTTTCTTGAGCTCCTTTTCCATCTAGCGTTCCTCCGCTTTATAACTCTATTTCTTCTAGCCAGTTCATTAGAGCCCAACAAGCTCTCTCTCTCAAGCAGTAGCCCTACGACCATTACTGCAAACATAGTCAGACAGGCCACTAGCGTTCCTCCGCTACTATCTTGAATATCAGAGCGAATATGAAGAGAAAGACGCTAGCTGTACCGCACGCTCTAAACACAGCAGGCGTACCGCACCAGTTAGCTGTTATTCCAATCACTAGCAACGTCCATACGAGAAACAGTAGAAAATTTCCGATAGTCTTCACTTCAGCACCTCCTACTATTGTCTTGCACTCCACGCATGTAGCCAGCGAAGTACACTACTAGATAAGATATTACGAACAGTAAGATAGTCTCGATGTAACTCATCTTTCCTCTTCCTGACAGAAGTCTCTCGGGCCTTACCCCACGTCTCACTATTAAGACGCG
>Ga0307928_10001319_pt1 | contig 18776 bp, 30 predicted proteins | sample AceLakmetagen232_FD_201815 | JGI IMG/M metagenome (GOLD analysis project Ga0307928, IMG submission 201815) | Saline water microbial communities from Ace Lake, Antarctica - #232 | ecosystem: Environmental > Aquatic > Non-marine Saline and Alkaline > Saline | place: Antarctica: Ace Lake... | reverse complement strand
CTAGTGTACACTTACTACTAATGTAAAATAATCTCGCAGTTTTGGTGGGTCTATGGTCGTCTCAGAGCATATTATGTGTTCAAAATAAGGGGGTTACATCTCTGCAATTAGAAATAGTTGTATAAAATAAAAAAAAATAAAAAAATGTGTTATTAATTAACACAAATTACAGCTTCTACATTATCAGATGGAATATTAAAAACTACTTTGTCTTTATTACCATTTGCATCAGTATCTTCAATTACCATACCGTCAGTAACTAATACATCATTTTCTTCGTTTCCGATATTAGCACCATTGTATTTAACTTCTGTAGATTCAGAATCTTTTTCGTCAGTTCCTAAGTAAGTGAATCCGTCTCCGTATCCAGTTTCTACACTAGGTATAAAGCTTAAATCACCAACTGTAATATTAGCACCGTCAAATTCAATTTTGTATTCCATATCGTCATTGATTATTTTGATTGTTTCTAATATTTTATACTCGTCACCATCTTCTTTGTAATAAGCATATGTACCGTCGAATGATACTTCGTCTAAATATTCTCCATTTACATAGAAAATATCATCATCTGCTGTAAATTTAGCTGTGTTTACATCATTAGTTCCAAAGTCTTTGAAGTCTACTGTAACTTTATCGTAGTCAGCATTGATTAAACTATCGAATCTAATAGACAAATAATCTTCTGGAAGATTTAATGTTTCTCCAATTGCTACTGGTTTGTAGTCATCATCTAGTTCATCTACTTTGATGTCCCATTTAACACCGATAGATACTAAATCTGTACCAGATGTTTGAATATCCCATACCCAGTTATCTGCATCTTCGACATATTCGTCTCCAACGTCAATATCTTTCTCGGAATCTTCTCCTACTATAATAGTTGCATAATCAGTTGCACTTTCTTTTGAACTTGCAATAACTTCTTCAACTAAGATATCTACATCATTTACTTTTTCAGAATCTCCATCGTCAATGATTTCGAATTCACCATTTACTTCAACACCGATACCATCTTCTGAAATTATTTTAATAGTTACTGTTTTACCATTGATTTCAAATGAATCTCCAGTTGTAACTAATTTCTTAACACCTTCTCTAACTGTCATTCCAGTTGCGTCAATGTCTATAATTTCTAAAGCTTTTCCTAAGAAATCAATTTTTAATGGTTCGTTTGCTGTAATATCTGCTAAAGCAACAACGTCTTTAAATAAATATTTGTATTCAATAGCACCAGAAGCTTCCATAATTAAATAAGCATTTGCTCCAAATTCTTCATCGTGTGTTGAACTTAAACCAACTTTTAAATCATCTGAAAAGATTAATTTTTCTTCAACGTCGTATCTTTCTCCGTCAAATTTGATTTCCCCTTTAAACAATTTATCCACGTCTTTGCTATCTAAAGTAGTTGCTAATGATTCGTCAAATTTCTTTTCTATCAATTTGTCGCATACTTTTGCTACTACTTCTTGTTCAGCTTCTAACTTAACTGCTTCATATTCTGCTTTAATTCTAGCTACTTCATCTTCTGCTAATTTCTTATCAGATAATGCTGTTGCAATTTCAGCTTCTATTTTTGCAATCTTCTCTGTGTCAATTTCCTTAACTGCTGCTGTATTTTTTAACAACGCTATTTGTTCTTGTAGTTCGGAAATTGCTAGGTCAGACACTTTTTGTTGTGCTGTCAATTTTTCATTGACTTGTTTGTCCACATCTGTACATCCAACTGCTCCCATTCCTAATACTAGTGCACCAGCCGCAAGTGCAAATGTTTTCTTTATGTTCTTATTCATGGTATTAACCACCTCATGTTTATTATATTACACTATCTCTATTGTGTGTAAAGTCTAGAAATAGAGTAACATATCTTATCTATTGAGCATTAAAATTAGCATATAATTATAATATGTCACTAATCATATTTAAATGTTTGCTTTTTGTAGTGTTTTTCGAAGTTTTTCCACTTCATCTTTCTTTAAATAAACTCTTATTTTCTCTCTTGTGTTCTTATGTGTGTTTAATATAATAAGCGTATTATCAATCAATTCAATGCTTATTTCATTTGAAATGTATTCTTGTTTAGTTTTATGACAATAAATATCTACTGATTCTCTTGTGTCTTTTTTATTTATCGTTATCGGGTCTAATATGTCCCGTTCTATCACTAATCTCATATTTGTTATCACCATTTATGTATTCTAGAATTGTATTATCTAAATCCAATTCTTGTCTTAAAGTTCTTTCCACTTTAATAGTTTTTTTAGATTTGCTATTTCGTATTCTTGTAATTCTGTATCACCTGTTATTCTATATCCTTTAAATTCTTTTTTTCGTTTATAATGTTTAATAAGTAATTGTGCTAATCGTGATTCTGATATTTGCACTCTATCTCCTAGTTTAATCAATAAAATTTCTTTACCGTCATCTGTTAATAATGAACTTAGTGTTTCAATTATCATTTTTCATAATACAAAGTAAATCTTCCATTTTTAAAATGGCTAAATCATCGTGATTATTTTTTGAGACAATTAATAATGGTATTCGTGATTCAACAGTATTTGTTAAACATTGTTGCCACCATTGTATAATTGACCACGTTTCACAATTCTTACATTCTATATCGAATGGAATCAATTTTTTAGCATCTTTACTCATACGAATATCTACACCTGATTGTCCCATTTCTCTACCTTGTAAATCTTCATCTTTACCATAAGTTAAATTAAACTTATCAGCTAGTAGTCGTGCAGTTCTATTTTGTAATGCTGCACCTTTATTCTTACCAGACCTAGTTGAGATTCTTTTACTAAGTAATTCTAAAAACTCTTTCTTACATTCTCCTTTACAATGAGTTAAATGTTTTTTGATTATCTTAGATATGTTATTTTTGTTTAGTTTTACCATTTTATGTTTCAGATTCTATTTTCTTATTGATTACTTTGAATAAATCTTTAATAGTATATTTGTCAAATATATCATATGGTACACTTGTTGATGATATAGTTATATCATTAGCTATTATAGACAAATCTAAACTAATTGTGGGGCAACGAGGTATTTGCTGTACCATTCTACTACCTAAAGTTGCTATCTCTATCACATCATTATTAAAATTTTGTGAAAAACTTGTAACTATATAGTTTTTATAAATAGTAACTAAATATTCTTTATTAATACCATCGTCTATAAATATTATCAAGTCTTTATCATTTGTAAAGATTTGACAAAATGTTCCAGTATCTATCATTAGTCTAACTCGAAAATGATATCTTTATCGTCTTTAGACAAATATTCAATTAGTTTGGCTTTTAATTTAGCGAGGGTTCTTTCTGCCATTTCAACTTCAACTAATCTGTTTTTAATTTTTCTAATGATTAAATCGCTTTTATCTTCGTTTAGTTCGTCTTGTGCTTCTTCTAATAATTCTTCCATATCTACTTTCATTTATTCTCACCTTTTTAATATATTTTTAGACTTCTTAACGTCTATTACTTTAAATATTATCTTATCGACAATATCTTCATACTTATATAAAACACCACACATAATTATAGTCTTATGAAGAGGATTTAATTGTTCAACTTTTTTAGCTAAACTTTTCCAATCATCTACTATGAATTTTCTTGCTGCCATTTTATCCTGCGTAATCCATCGTTTTTAGTGTATTTTTATTTGATTTCTTAGATTTAGATTTAGATTTATTAATCTTTTCTTTATCTGAAGAAATAATTGGCATTCCTAATGTCTGCATAAGCATATTTACAGATGCTTGTGATTCTGTTACAGATTTACCCATATCTTGTATAGCCATAATTACTTTACTACTGAATTCAGTATTTAATTTAGTTCTACTGTTTATATCTCTTAGAAAGTATATTAAATATCCAGTAGCACTCATTGCTAATCCAAATGTAAAATATATTGCTATTTCATCTATTATTCCTATCATGTTTAATTTCTCACCTGTATATTATATAGTATGTAACAAAAAATATATAAAGCTTTGCATTTTCTTATTTAAATAAACTTATAACTTCTCTTAAAGTTACAAATTTATCATTGTATTTCATAACTGGATATAAGTTTTTAGCAAAGTGTGGATAATCTTTTACTTCATCTCTACACTTTTCCATTACTCGCTTTTCAAAATCTATCTTTTTAAGTTCTAATAAGTTCATAACTTGTTCACATTTAAAACAACCATCTTTCTTATAAACAATTAATCTATCTTTTGCCATACGTCATTCACCTTTTTGTACATATTTTGATTATTTGAGCCTCTCCAATGTTTTATAGAAGGAGTATTGTCTATTTTAAACTTACCATCTATTAAAACATCTATATGATTTAACATAGATGTATCTGGTAAAGTATTCATAGTGTATCCTGTCCAAGACCATATATCTTTATCTGGATAATAACTTTTAAAAATCTTAAGAAATCTAATGATTTCATTACTTTGTAAAAATGGTTCTCCACCAGATAGAGTAATACCTTGACAGAATCCTGGAGGATTCTCCATTATTTCAGAAATTTCTAAAAATAAGTCTTTAGGAGTATATTCTTTACCTAAAGACATATTCCATGTATCGGGTGAAAAACATTCGTCACATTTATGATGGCATCCTTGAAAGAATATAACTGTTCTTACTCCTTCACCATCGACTGCTGAATGTTTTACTATTCTATTTACTTTCATTTAAATCATTTGTTTCTTTGATGTTGTAATTCATTGTAAATTCTATTAATTGTGTCATATTATTACCACCCTTTCCGTATAATTTATGAAATGCTTTATGTACTTCTTTTGTCATTGTCACGCCATTATCAAGTTCTAATCGTTTTTCTTTGTTATCGCAAAAACTATTAATATGATGAACTACTAATTTTCCACCGATTTGACCTGATATTTGACATTCATAATTATCTCGAATAAAAACTTTTTTATGCCAATCTAAATATTCTGGTAAAGACCTATAAAACTTACCTTTTAAAGTTTTACCACCCTGCCAACTTGGAGAATTCTTTCCCCTATATTTATATTTTAATGAATTACTAATTAATTTCTTAGTTTCGTCTGTATGATGTTTACCTTGAAGAGGATGACCATTATCTTTATGAGATTGTTTTACAGAGTCACTTATTTTCTTTTTTGTCTCGTCAGAAAGTTTTACACCATATCGTGAATGATTTTTACCACAATATTTTCCCTTTCTAGATTTAGAAATTTTTTGTTTAGTTTTTTCACTTCTTGGTTTTCCTGTTTTTATGATACTAATATATTTATGACTACATTTTATAGAACATACTTTACGTCTTTTATCTTTTGTCGTAAATTCTTTTTTACAAATTAAACATTTAAATATATTTGTCATATATTATAATATATGACTTCTACTATATAAATCTATCTAGTTTTAGTTTAAGATAACTTATTAGTATCATTAATATTATAATACTTTCTACGCTTGAATTCTTCTATTTTGCCTAAATTCATTGTTTGCTTTGGTTTCAAATAACCTACCACTCTAGAAAATACTTCACATACTTTATTACAAGTAGGACAGTTATAAGATTCTCCTGATATATAACCATGTTCTTTACATATAGAATATGTTGGTGTTATAGAGAAGTATGGAATTGTTGTATTCTCTATTATTTTTTTAATTATAGTTTTAGCTTGTATATAATTATCTAATTTTTCACCAATATAAATATTTAAAGCTGTTCCACCAGTATATGATGTTTGTAGTTTCTCTTGACTATGAATCATATCAACAAAGTCTTCTTGTTCTACAGGAGGTAATGTTGAACCAGTTAAATAGATTTCATCTTTTCCTGAAACAATTATATCTTTATAAGTTTCTTTATCTTTCTTAGCTAATGAATGCATTGCTCCTTCTCCAGGAATAGCTTCTAAGTTATATAAGTTTTTTGTTTCTTTAGCAAATTCTTCACATTTGCCTCGCATAAAACTTAAAACATTCTGCATAAATGTTATAGCTTCTGAATTAGATAAATCTTTTCCCATAAAATTTAACATACTTTCATTTCCACCAATTACTCCAATTGTACTAAAGTAATTTTTATAACTCTTTAAATAATACTTAGTATAAGTATAAAGACCAGTTTTATACATATCATTTATTTTATCTCGTCTAAGTTCTAAAGCTTCTTTGCATACTATCATAGCTTCTTCTATCTTATTATAGTATTCTTGTTCTGTCTTAGCCTCGTAACCGATTCTATTTAAATTAACAGTAGCTACTGCAATACTTCCTGTACTATCTGCATTACCAAATAGTCCACCAGTATGTTTTACGATATCTTTAGTAGATAATGAAAGTCTACAACACATACTTCTAGTATCTGAAGGGTCTCTTCCTGTTCCTTTTGAAAAGTTTTCAAAGAATGGAGTTCCATACTTAGCTGTTACTTGAAATACTTTCTTAGCTATTTCTGATTCCCAGGGGAAGTTACCATTAATTCCAATAGTAAGAACTGGAAATGTAAGAGGAGTACCATTAGCATCTCCTTCTATTAATACTTCTAATATAGCTTCATTGACCATATTCATTTCTTTATCAAATTCACCATATGTTTTATCTCTAGTTTTACCAACGAATACTGGAATGTCTTCCATATCAGCAGGTACTGCTAGATTGATAGTTATATTAGTAAACGGACATTCGCCTGCCCATCTATTTGGTTGATTCATATGAAATATAAATTGTTGAATTTCTTGTTTTACTTGTTTGTAATTTAATTTATCATAATAAACAAAGGGTGCTAGATACAATGAAAAATCATTAAGTGCGATAGCTCCTGCAAATTCTTGTGACATTACGCCAACGAAGTTAGTCAATTGATTTATAGCTGAACTCATATGTTTAGGAGGTTTAGAATTAATTCTACCTTTAGGACCTTTTAATCCTTTAGTAATTATTTCATTAGTTGAAAATCCCGAACAGTAAGGTGCTAACCGTGATAAATCGTGTAAATGTATTTTACCACTTTTATGAAAGTCTTTAATCTTATCATTCATTACGTTATTTAACCAATAATCGTAAATAATTGACCCTGATAAAAAATTCATTAAGTGTCCTACACAAAATATTTGATTAGAATTTTCTTTTATTCTCCATGTTGATTTTTCTATATATGTATCTATTAAGTTATTCAATTTACATCACTCCGTTTACTTTATGTGTCTGACTTGCAAAGAATTAGCACATAAGTATATATATAATACTATTCATATTTAAAGTTATTTATTCTTAATTAATTCTAGTCCTCTGGTCAAATCATTTGCTAAATCTTCTTCTTCTAGACTTGCTAATTTGTCTAATCGTTGTTTGTACAAACAAATTCTACCATGTACTAATTCGTGTATTAAGACGTTTCTTTGCTTATCTACTGATAGATTCTTAAAATCAATGCTAAGAGTAAGTTCCATTTCTTTTTCGTAGCCATTGACAGATATAGTAGCTAGATTGCTATTCAAATCTTGATAGTCTGCATTTAATTTAATATAATAATCAGCTAGTCCTATATATGCTTTAAATTGTTCAAGAACTTTAAAGATGTCTTTAATTTCTTTCTTAGTCATTATCATTTCAAATCCTCTTCAGTTATGTTAAAAAAATGTTTAATCCAATCACTAAAAAATAAAGCATTTCCTTTTTTATATGGTATAAATTCTTCTCCGAAATCATTACTTTGAATATTTTTACACCATTTGATAGCTTCTTGTTTCAATTCTTTTACTATGACTCTATCTTCTTTCATTATACCCTTATAAATGTCTAATGGATATATATTTTTTAAAGTTTTTAGTTCGGTCATTTTATTTCCAATCCTTAAATATATTTATTCCTGCTTGTTTTATTATACAAATTAAATCTATTTCTTCTTCCGGTAGATGATACAATAAACGAGAAACTTGCTCTTCGTTTAAATAAAAATGAGCAAGTTTTTCAAGTCCAGCGTTATCATATTTTGAATTATTCATTTTTTTATACCTCTAGGTAAAGATAATTTTATACTATTGTAAAATTCTAATATGGAATCTTTAGTATGAATGTATTTATTGTTTGTTTTATTCAATTCTCTTATAGATGATAAATTATTCAATTTACTATTTAATAACTCCCAATCTATCCATTTCAATCCATATCTATTACATGTTTTTATTACTCTACCATATGTAAATTTTTTTAAAATACAACTATGTTTTTGTTTTAAAATTAATTTATCATTCAATAAGTCACATAATATTTTAATACCTTTACTTTCATTGATAATTAATTTACATGCTAATCTATTATTAACCGTGTATCTTTCAGTATATTGATATTTAATATTAAAATGCTTATAGATAGATATTGCTTCTTCTAACCAACAATCTTTTAACATCTCTATTACTATTAAAGGACGAAAATCATATGTTCTATTCGTACTATTAGTGACACTTATTCCAAAATGTCCTTCGCCATCTAATAATCCTGCTAACCAATGTAATTTATTTTTCATTTATATCACCTTATATAGTAATATGTATGAAACTATCACTATATAAAGTTATTTATAAAGAGATATGTATTGAATGTTTATCTTTGTATAATTTAATCTTTGGGCAACCCATTTTAACTGGTCCATAGTTCTTAGCTTGAGCATAACTATTTTCATAGTCTAAGAAACTACCTGTTAATACATAGAATTTCTTATGTTCTACAGCCTGTGCGTGTCTCATATCAATTTTATAATAAAGACCAGTATGTGTAGCTAATTCGTGCAAGTGACCGTGTAAATAAATCTCAGCTTCAAAATAGTTAGCTAGGTTAATTGCTGCTTTAATCTTAGTATGTGGTAATAATGCACCTGAGCTTCCGTGTGTAGCATAGATTGTATAATTTTCTTTACCAAACTTGATTTTAAAGAATGTGCTGAATCCACAAAATTTGATATCAAGTTCTCTACATAGATTCTTAGATAAGTCAATGCTTGTCTTAGCTCTGATTCTATTTTCTTCGTGGTTTCCTACTAGATAACCGTATATCTTATCTTTAATGGGTTCTAACATTTCTAAAACTAATTCATATTGTGCTTGAGGTTCAAAATCATCGTCAAATACTCCTCCTCCAACGCTATCTCTAGTACCTAGATTCATAATGTCTCCCATTAGAATTACTCTTGCATTTGGATTATCTTTAACCCATTTAAGCATTGAATCTATTTTGTCTGTTCTACACTCTTTTGAGCCTAGATGCCAATCTCCCATTGGAATTAAATCTAGTCTATTTCCTGCTATGTTTTTTTCCTGTATATGTACGCATTTCATTTTTGTACCTCGTTATATCTCTCTCAAGATATTCTATGTTGTCTTTTAATTTGATGATTTCAAATTTATACGGAGCAACTTTTGTTCCTGCCTCTTCTGCTAACTTAATTAACTGTCGTCGTTCTAGATGAAGTTTATTAATTTCTGACGATTGTTCTTTTACTTTAGTTTGTAAATCTTTAGCATATTTTATTAATTCATCTTTATTCATTTTTAAAATACTCTTTAACGTGTTTTTCTTTTTTATTTCCGTATATCATAATAGGTTCTAAAAATAAATCAATAAAATGCAATTCTCTAATTCTATTTTCTGATACATATTTATTTCGTCGTTGTTTAATCATAGACAACCAAACTAATTCTATATCACTCATTTTTATTTACCTCACTAATTAAACCTTCATAAGGATTATTAAACTTACAATTTTTATCACACCAAGGGCATAATCTTGTACAGTTTATTTCCTTATATCTATCTAAGTTATTTAAGATAGTTCTGAATTGTCCTTTTGAATTCCCACCATTAACATGTTCTTTCTCTGATTCATCTGTTATTATTGTTCTTAATAAAAATTTAGCATCTAATGGTTTATGAATACTTAAAAAATATCTAGTTAGTATATATCTACCTTCATCACCCTTAATTGGCATTTTAGTTATTTCTCTAATGCATGGAGGATATTTTAAAAATGTAGTATCCATTTTAACAGGGTCAGTTATTTTAATTCTTTGAGTATCTGACATTAAATCTGGATTAATTTCTCGTCGCCAATAATTAATATCTAAATCTCTATATTCAAAATCAGTAAATAATTTCTTTTGTGAAAATTTTAATATATCAATCCAAGACCATTTTAGATTTATAGGAATACAATAAGATGATGTTTTAAAATTGATAGACCCTGTTGATAATATTTCTTTATCTATTTCATCTGAATTTCTATTAAAATTAAAATTACTTGTTAAATTATTGTTCATTCTAATAATGTTTTTTAATCGAAATTTGATAACTTTTAAAAACGTAGTTGTTCCACCATATCGTGCTAATGTCCCTTGTATCACATGATTACTGCTATTAATGACAGCATATGCTTCAATTGTTTCTCCGTTATATCTCCAATTAAATGTATATGGATAAATTTCTTCAATTATTCGAGCATTTGATAAATTTTTAATCAAAGTCCTAACTGGAGTTTCTATTGTTCCTGATACAGGTAAATTAACACTCATACAAAATAAGACATTCTTATTTATAAAATCTGTACTTGTATAAATTTCATTTTCTTGAAAATTTAAGGATTTTAATTCTTGTTCATTAATTAGTTTACCAAATGTTTTATTTTTATTATCATATACGATACTAAAATATTCTTTATCTGTACAAAATTTTTCTATTACTTCTTTTTGGTTCATTGCATCATCTCCTATATTAATGTACATTGGTTATTTTTACATAATGGTTGCCACTCCCATCCAATAGATTTGAAAATATGTTCTAACTTCATTGTTATTGTTCTATTTTCTAAGTATTCAATATCAATTACTTTTCTAAATCTATCATCTAATTCTTCATCAAATGTTATCGCATTTAAAATAAAATTTTGTTTAGTTCTATCTTTCTTTTTTGTTAAAGCATTACGTTTTAAATATTCTACTTTAACATATTGAGGCATTCCTTGAGGTGCTCTTTTAATAGGTAACCATAAATACTTACCGCCCTTTTCTAAATTAGTTCCTAAATATCTATTTGAATATATAGCACCTTTTAAAGCAGGAGTTACTTGACCATAGTTATTTAATTGCTCTTTAAATGGAACAGGGAATGCTAATTGTTCTACAGTTATATCACCAGATAAAATTCTTTTTTTAATTGTCATTAAATACTCAAATACTTCTTCGTGAGATTTACCATCAAGTATTTGTTGTAATACTTCTTTTTGAACTTCTTTTGTAATCCTAGAGTTATCAGAACGTACTAAATCAAATCCTGTTATATATAGTTTATTATCGTGTATGAATTTTTTATCTTCCCATAATTTTTTATAAGCATATCGTTTCTTAACTCCTTTACCTGAATTATCACAAGTAAACAAAATATTCTTTAATGCTTTCTCAAATTCCATTTCAATACAATGGTCATCTATATTGTATTTCTTTGCAAAGGAATCATAAGTATCATTTATTTTATCTTTTATTCTATTTCCTTCTTTAATTAATTGTATTTCAGTTATATTCTTTTCTAAAGGAACTAATAGTATAGAATCTGTATCTCCATAGATTACTTTAAAATTATCTTTTTCAGATACGTTTTTAGACCATAAAAGAATTTTTCTACCCATCATAGTTATAGTTTCGGCTAATTCTTTAATATAGAACCTTGAATTGAGGGTTCCTAGATATCCATACATAGCGTTCATTATCACTTTAATTGCATATTGTCTATAATGAGCAATAGTCCATTCTGATGATTTTACTTTACTATATGCTTTAATCTTTTTATAATTATCTCGTTCTGTTTTTAATTCTTTTAAAATCTTAGGAATCATTCCTTCAGTTTTATCAAAAGCTATTTCATCTGATACTCTTATCTCACCAGATTTAGGATTAAATGTATCTGGAGAGATGTTGAATGTTCTCATTATACTAGGATATAGACTTGCTAAATCTAAATAAATGATATTCTTGTGTAATCCTGGAATAGGAGTAAATACATATGCTCCTGCATATTTTGAAGTTTTTTTAATTTTAATTTTAGATGGTAACTTAATATCTCTATATTTAGACATAATATAACTATCTATTAACATAGTTGTTTTATTTAAGTTATCAAATTGACAATGAGCCGTAATTCTTAATTCATCAAAGAAATCTATGATTTGTAATTTCTTATCTAAATCTAATACTAATTCTACATCTTTAATGTTATATTCAATAAGAGTATCTATATCGTTTTTCCATAAATGACTTAAAGTATTATCATAAACTAATTTCTCACTACCTAAAAGTTCTTTAGCAACTGTATCTAATTTATAATTAACTAATTCAGTTTGGTTACTTATCTTTCTAAAGAATTTATAATATACTAACATATCAAATAATACGATTCCTTTTATAGTTACATCGTGGTATTTTTCATATACACTTACACTATTAATAGGAGATAACTTTCTAAAATTTAATTCTAAAAATTGCATCCTAATTATTATATAATACATATCAAATGAAACTACATTCCAACCTGTTATAATATCAGGAGATTCTTCGTGTATAAAATTTGCAAATTCATTTAACATAGTTTCTTCTGTTGAATATTTAAACACAGTATAGTTTAATGATTTTTCAGTAGTATTTTTAAAATCTTTTCTCCAAGTAAATACATACTTATTATTTGTAAAACTATCTTGAATACCTATACAAGTAATTTCTTGAGTTGGATTTTCAAAGTCAGGTGCTATATTTGTATAATTAGTTTCTATATCTAATGAAAATGTTTTTAATTTAACTTTTTGAATCAATGTGTGCTTATCTATTAAATACCTATTATGAAACATTATATCAGCTTCCCATGTTTTAATACCATCAGATTCTAATTGTTCTTTAATACTTTTAATATCAGATGATATTTTAGTAATACATTTTTTTAATTTAACATTTCCTAATCCAATAAATCCTTTAACTTCTTTAATTACTCTTGAATCTTTAACTTTAACATTTTCTTTTACAAAGAAGTATGGTTGGAAGTTTGTTATTTTATTAATATATTTCTTTCCATTATATGTTCTATTAAATTCATATATCACACTTCTATTGTTGAAGTTGTCTTGCATTGATTCTGTTAAGTATACCATTTTATATTATAATGTTTGTTGAATGCTTAAATTTAAATTTTGTTTTAAATTTTGTTTAATGCATTTGTCTATAAATTCTATGCCTTTTATTGTGTTATTGCTACATTGTTTTTGAATAAATTTTAAAAATTGTTCTTTATCATCTTTTAAAGCAAAACAAAATTGTGTAAATTTATTCATTTGATATAAGTTATGTAAAGATATTAATGCTCCTGAAATACTGCCTTCTTCAAAGTAATTATCAACATTATGCATTTTACATACAGGGCAAGTACATGGAAGATGCTGTATAGGAGTTCTATTTCTATTTCCAAATGATAATGATTGTTTAACATTTAATGGTATAATGTAATCTTTATAAATAGCTCCCTTACCATAAGTAATAGAATCAAATGTAATATTATCAATATATTTAGACATATATGCTATAATAGGAATAATGTTCCACCCTGATATACCTAATATATGTACATTTTTAGTAATTCCTTTTTCTAATAAAAATAATAAATAAGTTGCAATTTCAATAGGATTACCTGTTTGTTTTGGTGCTACAGCCCACCCATAAAACTTGTATTGAGATAATGCATTATACCAAGTATTCAGTCTATTATATATATTCGTATTATAGTTATATTCAGATGTGCCACCATGTAATACATTATAAACATTGATAGTGCTATTAGATTCCCATATTTCTGCATTTTCAAAAGTAGATGATAAACATTCAAAAAACTTTTGTTCATCTACTCCTTTTACACTTCCTCCTCTTGAAGTAAGATTTACAGGAGGAGTATCTAAAATTATACCTGCATCTGCATTATTATTTTGCCAATTACAAATTTCTATAGGAGAGATATTTATTACTTTTCCTTTTGAGCTATGAGATAATATTTCATATCCGCCTGAATCAGCAATCATAGTTCCTTCAAAATCTATATCTTGTCTATAGTTAGGAAAGTTTAATCCGTAAAATGCTGATTTTAATAAATAAGGGTGCGTAAAATATGATTCTTTACTATTCCACCAAGATAATCTTTTATCTTTCTTATAGACATTCTCTATATGTCCAATCAATGCAGGAGCAAAATGACAAGTAATTTTAGTCACCATATGTAATATATGTATATATTCCGCCTCTAACAGTAACTTTTAAAGAAACAGTTAATGATTTCGGTTTTATTTGTTTCTTAAATTCATTGTATATTTTAGATTGTAAATGTTCATGCGAAATTGGAAGATTTCTATAAGCCAAATAATACATTTTAAGACTTTTTAATTCAGGGACATATTTATTAGGGATAAATGTTATATCAATTTCGTATAAATCTTGAATACCTGTTACAGGACATAATGCTGTTAATTCAGGATAAACATATTTAACTTCTTGATTTATCTTCCCTATATATGGAATAGGTCTTAAATCAGGCATACCCCAATTATATGTTTCTGTAATTCGTTCTTTTAATTTTTTTTCAGACATATCTTCCATTATTTTTCCAAATGTCCATTGTTTAGTTACCCATTCATTCATTTTAATTACTCTCCTCATATTCTATCGGGTCTGTTAATCCCGCTTTTTGAAATGCTTCTAATCTTTCTTGGCATGAACCACATTTACCACATGCTTTTTCTTTTCCTTTATAACATGTCCAAGTTAATGCATAATTAACATTTAATTCTTTTCCTCTTAAAGCGATGTCTCCTTTATCAATATCTATATATGGAAACTGTAATTCTACTTTATGCCAATCACAAATTGAAATAACATCTCTTAATGCCTCGGCAAATTCTTTTCTACAATCTGGGTAGATTGCATGGTCACCTGCATGAGCCCCATAAAATAACGCTTTAGCTTTAATACCTATTGTATAAGAAGTAGCTAAACTGATTAGAACCATATTGCGATTAGGAACAACAGTTTGTTTCATATTATCATCTTCATAATGCCCTTCTGGTACTTCTATATCTTTTCTTGTTAATGCTGATGGAGCTACTTGATTAAGAACAGATAAATCGACAATTTTATGATGTACGCCTAATACTTTACAAGTTGCCATAGCGTATTCTAATTCCTTTTTATGTTTTTGACCATAATCAAAACTGATTGCAAAAGGTTCATATCCTTTATCAATAACATCATATAACATTGTTGTGCTATCCATTCCACCACTTAAAATTATAACTGCTTTTTCTTTATCCATTTTTTCACCTATCCAATAATACGCATAAATTCTTGCTTAACATTATCTTCATGGAAATTGCCTTTTAAACAACAAGTAGTCATACTTCCTTCTTTTTTGACTCCTCTCATTGATTTACAAAGATGTGTTGCTTTTATAAATAATCCCATTCCTAACGGTTCAGTTGCATATAGAGCATCAAATGGTTTAATTATTTTTTTAGTAGTTAATGCATTCCATAAATCATTTACGATATCTTGAACTAATCGTTCTTGTATTTGGAATTTAGCTGCATGGAAATCAACAATTCTAGCAACTTTACTAAGCCCTAATATTTTACCTTCAGTATTAGGAATATATCCAAACCAGTATTTGCCTATAAAAGGAACTCCATGATGTTCACAATGAGAATAGAAATTTCCTGTATCTGTAATCATTTGGTCATAAATTATTCTATCTGAACCATTATCAAATACTGTTATTTTTGGTTTTTGAGTTTCATCATAACCTCTAAATAGTTCATTATACATTTTAGCAATTCTAGTAGGTGTGTCTTTCAATCCGTCTCTATTTTTATTTTCTCCTATTTCTGTTAAAATAGTTTCCCAACATTCTTTAATTATTTCATTATTCATTTTTAAATACCTTTCTTATTTCCCCAAACGTGAATGTGTTGTCTTAAACAAAATTTAATATTCTTCTTTACACAATAATTCCAAACATCTTGTTCAAATTTTTTATTAATAGAATGTGATATTGTTGTTAAAGGCATTAACATAGTTGCGTATTTTATTAAATTTTTGTTTAGTTTTAAATCAGTTACTATTTTAATATCATATTCTCCAATTAAATAGCTTTTAAAATATTTAGATATTCTTTTAGTTGTTTTTAAATCTTTAGGAGATACACACATATAATCAAACTTGTGTGATAATTGTTCAGCTTCTTTTTCACTTTTGATTAAATCACCATTTGTTTCAATATGATGTAACTTAATTGATGTTAATGAAATAACATCTTTTATTTCATCTAATTGTAATAATGGTTCTCCACCCGTCCATACTACTATCTCTAATTCTGAATCTCTAATTATTTTTACTATATCGTATACATCATAAATATCATATTTTTTATGGTATTGGGTATCACAAAAATCACATTCTCTAGTACAGTCTCCTAATCTTATAAATAACACAGGTAATCCTGCATAATCTCCTTCTCCCTGGATTGATTTGAATACCTCACTTACTTTCATTACCAATCACCGTATTCACAATAACTTTCTTTAGGAGCAATTTGCTCATATAATCTTACTTTAAATTTTAAATGGTCGTCTGTATTACTTAATATATTATAAACAATCATACTTAAATTTTCAGCAGTTGAATTACAATCTGTAAATTCATCTTTACTAGTTTTCATATAATCATTTAAATCGCAATGGTCAAAGTCTTTTAAAATCTTTTTAAGTTTACCAAAATCCCACATTATTCCTGCTTCATCTAAGTCAGTAGATTTTCCTTTAACCCAAACTTCTACTTTGTAAGTATGCCCGTGTTTGTTAGCACATGCTCCTTTATAGTTTTCTAAATGATGGCATGCATCAAAATATCCTTCTGTATGTAGTGTTAATAACATTTTCCAAATTCCGTTAATTTAGTTTGTCTTTCTGTTACTTCGTCAATAGTTTTAATCTTACAATTCTCTACTTCAAATGTTATATTATATTCTTGTTCATCCATTTTTTTCACCCTTCTCTAATTCATCTTCAATTGCGTTTAAAATATCTATAGATAAAAGTACATATTCTACATCAAACCCATCTGTACAACAATCTTCCATTGCTCTACCAGTTAAATGGTGACATCGTAACATAGATGTTATTTTTTTAATAATAATTGCATTTGTTTTATTCATTTTACTTCTTTTAAACCTTCTTGAGTTACAAAATAGTTGCAATCTGCATCTGGTAAGTTTGGACTGTCAATTAGTTTAGCTACTCTACTTCCTTTCTGTCCTCTTCTAACATATAATCTAGTAGAGGCGTTATGTGCTACTATATTACCACCGATTGCTTTCTCTGGATTACCAAAGAAACTACCCGGGTCACTTTGTACTTGATTCGTTACAAACACTACTAAATCATATACCATAGCTAGTCGCATTAAATCGTGCATATGTGCATTGAGTTTCTGTTGTCTAGGAGCAAGTGTTCCTCTACCTTGAAATTCACTTCTAAAATGTGAAGTAAGTGAATCTACAATGATTAATTTAGCATTCATACCTTCTCCTATCATTTTCTCAACTTCTGAAACTAATAACATTTGATGGTCTGTATTTGTAGCTACTGCGTGATGAATATTTTTCAAAACTGCATCTCCGTCTAAATCTAAAGACTTTGCAAAATCTCTAACTCTATCTGGTCTAAAACAATTTTCACTATCTACATAAATTACTTTAGAATCTGGGTATGCTTTTTGACAAGAAGCTGATAATAAATGTGCTAATTGTGTTTTACCTGAACCGAATCCTCCATGTACTTCTACTAATGAACCACATTCAAATCCTCCACCTATAATAGCATCAAAATCTTTAAAATACAAAGGTATTCTAGCAATCTTTTCTCTTTTAACTTCTACTTCTATACCAGTATTAAATCCTAATTGAACTTTAGTTCTAGCATCTTGAACCATACCTCTTGTTTTAGCTTCGCTTAATCCTACTGCGTCTGCTATTGTTGCTGGACTTGCTGTAGCTATACTCATAAAATTATAATATCCTGCTTTATGCAGTTTCTCAATAGTAGTTGCTCCTACACCTGTTAATTCACTTAAATCATCTGCCATTTTATTCACCTGTATTTGGAGCTATAACTCCTTCGTAAAGTATCATTTCTTTTTCACATTTAAATACTAAAGGATTCTCTTTTCCGATATTAAGTACAATAGTATCAAATGCTGGATTAGTTATTTGTTCTAAAAACTCTGTTTTAATATTAACTGTTTCATCTGTAGTTGTTTTGTTCTCAATTAGAGCTAGTTCTGTTTCAACTTCATCTGTATCATTACTAGATTTAAATACGAGTTTATCGCTTGTTAAAAACATTCTAGTTATCTCTGACATTAGCTTTGTATCTTTAATAGCCTCTGACAAATCAGATATGTTTAAAGTACAATCACTACCTGTTGCATATTGTTGTGGTTCTTTAAATGGTCGTTCTTCAATCTCATCTAAAATTCCCATTCTAAATATCTTTTTACCAGACATTAAAACTAATCTAGAAGATATTGTCTGTAATGTCAATTCCTTATTACAGTTTTTTAAATACTTAGTAAACACTTCAGTTATAATATTAATATTTTCACCGTCATCAGAAACTTCATACTCCTCAAACGCATCTGCTGTCAA
>Ga0307928_10001317_pt1 | contig 18781 bp, 44 predicted proteins | sample AceLakmetagen232_FD_201815 | JGI IMG/M metagenome (GOLD analysis project Ga0307928, IMG submission 201815) | Saline water microbial communities from Ace Lake, Antarctica - #232 | ecosystem: Environmental > Aquatic > Non-marine Saline and Alkaline > Saline | place: Antarctica: Ace Lake... | reverse complement strand
GTAAAAAGCAGAATGTTAGATTGGATTACTGATTCATATAGAGATATGTCGGCTGGTATCCCTTATGCAGTAACTATCACCGATCTAGTGTATAAGTTCTCTAACACTTTAAAACCAAAGTCCAAGTAAATTAATATAAAGGTGAAAATATGCCAAGCGGTAAACCAAAGAAAAAAGTAATAGATCCAAGCAAGTATGCCTACACATCTAAGTTTAATGGTGCTGTAATTAAGATTGCGAATATGGTATATACTCGAAGAAGAGTAAGTAAAACTTATTTGAGAGATTTAATTCATCTCAAGAAGGAAACATTTGAGAACGCAATCCTTTTTTTAGAACAATTAAAACTGGTTAATGTAAGAATGGTATTTATTGATACCTTTAAGATGAATGAGGGAACGGGAAAAAGAAAGAAATATCTGTTCTGGAAAGGGTATCAATCTCCTGGCTTAGTAGCAGATTTAGAACATCTGATCGAGTATTATAACATAGATTTATCAGATTATCCGATTAGAGATAAAACAAAGATGTCCGTAGAGCAAGAGATGCTATTAAAGAAATACCTATGGAAAATGAACCATTCGGAAGGGAAAATTTCTAAATATAAACTAAATAAAATCTATGAGTTCATAGACTGCGAAATGTATTCTAAATTTGCTGGAATAGTTGATATGTTAAAAATTTCATGGCAAGAGATGTATAAAGCGGTTAAGAAATTTATTGCACAAGGCAAAATTGAATTAGGTGTGGTGAAAAACAGCGTAGTACTCTATAAAGATCCAGAATATTTAGCCAAGCGAAAAAGGTGGAGATGTGGTAATTGCGGTGGTTATAACGCTGGAAGAAATGTGTTTTGTGGTTCGTGTGGATCACAAAAAGAATGAAAAAAGTTAATTTTTTGTATTTTTTTCCAATATTTCTACAAAAAACTGGTGTTGAATTTTATTGTTAAATTTATGATGACCGAAGTATTCAAACTTAACGGTGTCACCTATTACTGGTTTAGTTTGTTGAAGCATGTGTTCTAATTCAAAAGGACAGTAAAATTCTATATGTATTCCTTCTGAAACTTCAGTTCCTTGAACAAATATACTATTTCCACCAATAGTTTCCATTCTTTTTATAAACGTAATCTTAATAATGAAATCAATTGGTTTGGTAAATTGGACATAGTATATATTAGTTAGATTCAAGGTTCTCCACTATTTTAATTAGTTGGTTTAAAGCTGTAGTTGCTTTTTGTTTTTCGTCTTTTTTAACCGTACGAATAATTCTTCGTGTAATTTTTTGGATTTGACTTTCGTTTTCAATTCTTCGCATTTCTTTGAGCATTGATTGAATAACAAAATCATTCATAGATCCAAATTCTGATATGTCGCTGTTCTGAAAAGATATTAATTTTGCATGAATAGCTACGGGTATACGCACATTGAGTTTTTTCGTTGGTTTCGCTTTAATTACTTCTGAGTTCACTGGTTTCAAATAATCTACTGACATTTAATCACCTAAGTAAGTATAATAAAAGAATATATGTATAAAAATGTGTGGAAAAAAAGCTGATAAAATCAGCATGAAAAAAATTGAGGTTAAGAGGTGTGCAAACTTATAGAGTAAACGTTTACTTATAAATTTTTACAATAAAATAATATTATGGTTTTTATGCACCACTCTGTAATTTTCGTCAATTTTATGATACATTTTAGTTCTATAATTTTTATCTGATTCACAATAAGGACATTTAACAATTTTCAAAATATTCATCTCTTTTAAAAATAAGTCGGTGTCTATTCAATGGATTCCATCTAAACGGGGAAAATTTAACTAATTTACAACATTCAATTGGTTTTTTATCATCTGGAATATTAACATAGATAGTATATTCATGTTTATATCTTTTCCCGCATTCTATACAATAATATTTCTCAGTTTTTATTTGTTTCACCCACGGCAAACTTAATAGATAGTTATTCAAGCGTTTCTTCGTGAGAAGTTTGAGTTTAATTGTAGTATTAACCTTTTTTATTATAACTTTACAATCTTTACAATTGTAAACATCTATAATCTGTCGTTTCATCCTTTTATCTACAGAATGTAAACGATGAAACATTTTTTTTCCGCATATTCCACAATTCATTCTTAATCAAGCACCTCTTTCATACATTTAGTGATTTCTAAAATTGCATCACAAAATACAAGATTTGCTGGATTTTCATCATGTTCTGTATATTGTTCACATCTTACAGCAAGAGGACAAGTTCTAGGATTACATTTTCCATGTTTTGTAATAAATTCGTTTAAAGATTCAATTATTTCTGCTACATCGTGCATAGATTCTATTTTAATTTTCATTTTTAATCACATTTTTCATCTCATAATAATATTATATTCTGGTTCTTATGCACCACTATATAGTTTTCATCAATTTTATGATACATTTTGGTTCTATAATGAATTATATCTTCGTTTGAAAATCCCAATTTATCAAGTACAGAATCCATAATATAATCCATTGCTTTATATCTATCAAAGAATAATTTCCGTTCGTCGTTATTTAAGCACCATAAGTCGTTATCGCTTTCCGCTTCGGATATTTCAAATCCATAGTTAAGGTATTGGATTGAAAATGACCATTGTTCCATATCCTTTAACATTTTTATCTTATCCTTTCTGCAAATTTGCAAAGATTATAATAATTTATTAGATCGTTCCATATTGATTTAGTTTCTGTATCTTCTAACATCCATACATACAACTCCAACTAATTCGTTCCATGCAGTGAATCCATGCGTTAATCCATATTTTTATGTAGTTTTTCATTTTTTATCAAATCCTTTTAGTATCTTTTCCACGCATTCTTTACATAATTCAATACTCATTGGTGGGAAATTCCAATATTCCCTTTCTAACTCTACCGTTGGATGTTTACTACATATATCACAACATTGAGCAGTATCATAAATTATGTTTATTTGTTTGTCATTCTTATCTCTGTAATTATCGTTTGAATAAGCCATTTTAATCATCCTTAGTTATTGTAATTGTAATTGGATTCATTCTAATCAGCCAATAATTTATTCATTGTAAATGCCCAAAAAAATAATACAAATATTAATAAAAACTCTAAATACCACATGGGATTACTAAATATATCAATAAATATGAATATAATTACAACAATAGAAGCAATTAATGTAATTAACAACATTAAACAACCTATAAATTTAGTAATCTTCATCGTCTTCTTCCGAACCCACAGTATCTATAATTACATCACCAAAATGAAGGATTCCGTTATCTATATTGTCGGTTGTAAACTCCGAATGAAATTCATGAATATTTCCTAATTTTTCACCCTTTTCCACTGGTAAAAGTTCAATCGGAATACATGCAATACATCCCGAATCTACTCCATATTCATTTCCATTATTATCTTTATAACATCCATCACCATAATTGCTTGAATAACATGCTATTTTAATTCCCTTGATAGTAAATTCCCCACCCTTCTTTTTAGTTGAAATTCGTTTTAGTTGATCTTCTTTACTGTTATATAATCTTAAGTAATGAGTTTCATCTAAAACTGTAGCCCAATCATATCCATTCTCTTCGTCTAATACGTAGCATGGATCTCCGATATAATATTTTCCTGTTTTCATTTTAATCAAGTTTCCCTTCAATTACATCCTTTGAATCTTGTAGTGTTAAAATCAGATGAAATGAGCGATTGCATAACGAACATTGATGAATATCATCATGAAGAATATTATAATTAGATCTAACCCTATGTTTAAGAAAAATATGTAAAATATAAGAATCTTGTTCGTTTCTAGGTAAAGCACGTTTCAAATGGATCGTATGTCCATCAAATCTAGCATATAATTTTGCACAATGCGGACAATAAATCAATTTGTCCGATATGTAATCTGGTATTATAATATTTGGCATTTTTAATCATTTTCCAATTAATTATGTATTATATTAAATAAAAAATATAAAAAAAATTTATAAAGTTAATAACGAGTAAGCGGTGCTCATTAAGGTTTGAGATTCGTAATTATTATAATAATCAGTTTTTGGATAAAGATGAGTATTGTAGCGGGTAATTGCGTTGTAAATTTCCCACCCATTAATTCCTTCATCAGAATTACCAATGGGTTCAATATCATAGGCTTCCCGAATTCCAGAGTAATGGCGTTTAGGAATCCCAATTTGTTTCAAAATCGTAGGTAATTTGTCGATTGCCTTAATTGTGCGCTCTATTTCGTTTTTATCTTCATCAAAAACAATCATAGTTTCGTTGGTTAAAATTGGTGCTTTCTTTGATGCACGGCTTAAAAGACTGATATGATCCTTGCGTTTTTCCCATACTTTTTTCATTCCTTGGCGCATTAAACCGAGCATATCCTTATTGATGTGTGCATTTCTGCTTATATCTTCCACTTCGGATGATAACATACCATTATTACAAACCAAACGCATCATACTTAAAGATACAGTCATGGATGCTAAGCGTACCATGGAGTTTCCGAATGCGAACCCAAACCCAATGACATCGCCCGCATTGTATTTCTTAGCGGCTTCCTTTGAGATAAAATTCTTTGATGTTAAGTCAGATTTTGCTATGTTGGTGATATTCATAAACATACGCTCATCATCTACAAAACTATGCACTGGATCAAAATTCCCACCAAACTGTTTCATTACTTCTTCTACAATATCATAGTTTTGCACCATTTGATAACCATGAGATGCAATACCTTTCGCTTCCATTAATCCAGATTTTCCGTATTCATTTTCGGAGTAAATTACTTTCATAAGTTTTTTGCGCTTGTTGGTTTCAGATTCTTTAATTCGTTGGTCAATTCGTCTATCGATAGCTGACTGAATAAATTCGTCATCATTTTCAAAATCCCGCATTACTCCTTTAATGTTCATTTTTTGGAGTAATTGATTGGAAGCATTATTATTGAGGTTAAATTCAAATTCTTTACCAGTGGTTTGTCGAGTTTCTATATCTCGTTCTTCTACTATAATTTCATTTTTTGAGGAATCGAAGGATACTAAATCTCCATTGATATCACCCCAATTGTTTTTCTGATTACTTACAAAGCGGATTAATTGTTCAGCGGTCATTTGTTGTTTTTGATTTGACATTTTTTTTAATCTCCGTATATAGTGTTAAATAAGTATAGGAGGCACACTTATTTATATTTATTGTTTTTTGAGAAATTTGAAAAAAGGCTTTAAATACATCGTATTTTTAGCATAATTATTCATAATAATAAAAAATGTGTTCTATCGCTTGTAATTTTAACCAGTATTGTATCTCTGGTCAAAAGTATTGAGGATAGAGTTTTTCAAAAAGTAGTATATAAAGTACTCTTTGGGAATCGTGTCGTTTGTTTTACATTTCTGCTTTATACAGATTTGTCGTTGATTTGGATAAGGTTTTGATTGTGTAGTTGAACGTGACCAGTGTGATCAAAAAAGTGCTAAACAACGCTATAAGTATAGTTACTTTAACTTTATTTAGCACTATTTTTAACAATCAGCACGGGATATAAATATTGTAGTATTTCTTCCCATTGGTTTGATTGGATAAAATTATAGCATTTACGAAGTTCCTACATAAACCCTCAGCTATTTCTTTATTTTTCGGATTGCCAATTTTTCGGTAGTTTTGTTCAGCATGTTTAATGCGGTAGATTGCATTTTTAGTAGATATTCGCCCAATTTTTTGTGTGTTCATTCTATTATCTCTTCCCAAGTAATTTTTCCGACAGTTTTAGGTAGAAAAAGATCGGATTTCGTATCGAATTTAAAAAATATTTTAGTTCTTGGAGGAAAATACAAATCAAAAAAGTTCAAAGTATCCCCTCGGGTATTAAAATGGTGGGATGTATCGTTATAATCAGCCGTGATATCCCATTCGTATGCATTATAATTGCAAATTTTTAAACTGATTAATTTAATTACATCATTGTGATGTGGTTTGAACAAAATTTGTTTGTGCCGATTAATTTTTATTAATTTGCTATATCTTTTTTTCATTATATTTTACTCCAAATTTTCATTTTAATGCTGTTTAATTGAATTATTTAAGATAAGTTGTAAAAAGTATAATTAAGAAAAAAAATTGATTACTTACCCGTTCCACGACAACTTCGACAAACACCCGTTCCACGACAAATTCCGCAACTTTGATCAGAAGTTTTTCCATATCCTCGAAAATTCTTCTTTCCAGTACCACGACAAAATTTACATTTGCCGTTACCATGACATTCTAAACATGTAGCCATTTTAATGTATCTCCAATCTTGTTAAGGTTTCATCTTCCGCTAAAAACCAAACGGTATGTTTAATTTTTAACTTTTTAAGATAAAGCATTATTGCATTTATATTAAAAAAATAACGTATAAAAATTCCTCCATAAGTTCCCAAAATGAAATAATCCTCATGTTTTTCGATGATATAATCATAGGATCTTGGTTTGGAAGTTTCCGTATATAATTGTTTATCCATTTATTCATCTCCTAATTAATTATGTATTATAATACTTATTTATTTAGATTTGTTAAAAAAGTTTTAAGTGTACCTATTCGATGGTTAAATATTTTCCGTTCCTTTTTCAAAGAAGGTCGGTAGTTATCTTTTTCCGCTTGTTTCATCCGAATTTGGAGATATTCACCCATTTTTTCATCTACATATACTAAGAAATATTCCAAACGCTTGATTTCTTCAAATTTCCCTTTGATATATTTCTCTAATTTTACGCCATTGATTAAACTAGTATAAGCATAAACATTAATGGTTTTATTTATCCGTTTCATCTTTACATATACCCGAACCTTTAATGCACATTGTTTAATTTGTTGAGGTATCTTTAACGTGTTATAGATCCGCTCAATATTTTTAGAACCTTTGATAAGTTCTATTTCTTCCAAAGAAAAAGGAACTTTGAAGATTTCATGTTTAACGGGTTCGGATTCAATAAAGAAATCCTTTTCATAAGATAAATAATCCAAAGTAGTTTTAACTAATGTAAATTCGTGTGTTTCAAAATAAGCTTGTAAATTTATATAATTATTCATGTTTATCTTCCTCAATTTTTGCGCGTTCATGGATTTTATGCTTAGGATTAGATAATGCTTCATGATAATACCTTTTACAAAAATCTTTGAAGTCTTTTAATGAACTATTTGTTAGAATCCATATGTCTATAAGTTCATTATTATCAATTCTATAGATTTGTATGTTTCGGGATCTAATCCATACAATATAGAGATTATATTTTCCCCATTGAATTTTTAAATCTGCTTTTCCTTTATATTTGAGTAATTCCATATAACTTAGTAAAACTATATTATCCACATCCATGCAATCTTCGGAGCAATACGTTTCTCCACCATCTTGGATAACTGCCTCATCTATATGGAAAATACATTTACAGTGAAAGCATAAGGCTTTATTTTGTTTTAGATCTGCCAATTCTTCTTTGGCTTCTTTTACATCCTTTCTTAGTTGAATACCTTGATAGGTATTACTATTTAACGCAGGATTATTACTTAACTCTTTAACTGCCCATTCTAATGATTCTAATGTTTTGTAATTATGTTTCATTTTTATATCGCCTATGTTCTTCATCGGTTAATTTCTTCATTTTAAATTCGTAATAGGGTTTAGGGTTATCATGATTTAGTGAAAAAAGTCTATTCCATTCTCTGAGTAATTCCAAGCGCGTTAGATTAGTATATTCTCCCATTGGTTATCATCTTGAGTAATTGGTTCAATAGGTATTACGGCTAAAGTGTTTGAATTTTCAATTATACCTATATTTTCAATAAATTTATGTTCTTTTAAAATTGTATAATATAGATATAAACTGCTTACAGTAGGCAGGTATTTCTCAAATTCAATTTCAATATTAGTCATTTTCTTTTTCCTTGTTTAATCTTCTAATCCTCTCATCAATGGATAAGGATTTAAGCTTTTCGCATTTTTGTTGAATGTTAGATCGATTTACTTTGAATTCATCATAAATTCGCTTAATTTCAATTATTTGTTGAACGTGATATTGTTCTTCTTTTTCTAACATGGCCAAAAATTGATCTCTGTAAAATCCTTCATATTTTTTAATTCGATCTTCAAATTCAAATTGTTTTTTGGCCAAATACCTAACGAATTTGTTATCCATTTTGGTAGTTAATTGGTATTTACGAATTGCATTCTTAAAGGCTTGATTCAGTTCTCCTTCCATAAATACGAAGGATGCAGGGAATATAATATAATCATTAATTGGTTTTTCAATATAATTGAATATACTAACAATTAAAGATTCTAATGATTGTCTACTTCCTCGAACTACTTTTAATGTAGTTTTTCCGCATCGAATATATAAACTATGATTAATTATGTATAGATTCATGTAATCGGATTCAAATACTTTTTCGATCATCTTATTTGAAAGATATTTCGTGTTGAATATATTGTAAGGCTTGGTTTTTATTGTTTTTAGATAGTTTTTGATTTTGCTTAAAATTGTCATATAAAATTCTCCTATATATTATAAAAAAATTAATTATTACTTCCCTTGAAAAGTGGGTGGTCCGAACCAAGATGTTTACTCGAAAAGGGTTATACTATGAAAGAATAAGATTAAAAAATTTTAACTAACAAGCCTATTATAGTAATTACTAAAAGGAGTATATCATAAACCCAAATCCATTTTGGAATTTCTTCATGATTGACTATATAACGAATAAATCCGTAAAATGAGAAGGATATAATTACAATCCCAATCATTATAATACTAATCCACGCGAATATGTTTATTTTAATCATACTCCTTTTTTTCTTCAAATTTGCATTTTCTAATTACTGTATTAAAAGGATCATTAGAAGATTCGTTGATGTGTATAACTCCAAACATAGTTCCTTTAACACTAATGTAGATGTTTCTTTTACGACAAAATAGATTAGATAAAGGATATTTTTGTTTAGGTTTACCCGACCATTTACAATAACTACAATTATTACTATCGTTTCTCATTTTAATCACTCATCGAAAATTGGAGTAAGCATTTTCCCACAACACATTTGTTTTTCTCCTTTTAATTTAGGGTGCATGTATCCGCAGTTATCTAATTGATATAATTCTTCACATTCACTACAAATAAATTCAATTGTGTTAAAATTTAAAGGAATTTCACAATATTCAAATTCTGAGTTAATAGAATAAATTTTAGGTGCATAAAATCCCGATCTTGCATCCCCTCCAAGATGAATTTGAATAATAATATATAATTTTCCTTCTATTTCAAATGTCCAATGTTGGAATGATTTATCAAAGATTTCGTTTAAATTATAGGTATATTCTACAGAATAAGCAATCTTTTTTTCTTTTAAAAATAATCTAATTTCTTCTGTATATCCATGATCACCATGATTAAGTAATTCCTTAGTCATCTTTTCTTCTAAATTGAAGAAATGTTCAATCCATGAATCTAAATTGATATTGATCCATGAATCATCAAAATATTTGTATTTTATTGCCATTGTTGTTTTTCTCCTATGTATTTTATAAAAAAATTATAACATCCTACCCCTTTGGGTAAAGATAACCGATCCATCACAAACTAAATCTTGAAACCAATTATAAACAGTATTATAGAACCAAACATTAGATTTGATTAATTTTCTAAATGGAGTAATTGGTAAATCTTCAAGATTTAGCACATCGGTAATCATAAATTTGTCGGTTAAATCTCCGAATTTTCCCGTCACAACTTTGAAGGTTTCTAAACATTCCGTAAATAAATTTTCTTCAATATCTTGGGTATCTTCATTCATTAGATCCTGTTTTTCGTTAATATCATCAAATTCAATGGATAATTTAAGATCTCCATTTTCCAAATAACTGATTTCATTTTTCATTTTTATTCATCCTAATATTTATTCTTTTCAATCTATCTTGTTCGGGAAAACAAATAACATTTCCTAATCCTTCGCAATAAGGTAATCTATCACCTCGTTTACAATTACATTTCCATTTATAGAGTAATTCAAATCGAATTCTTCTAATTTCATGTTTTCCCTTATAACTACAATCATAAGATTTGAATAATCTAACCCGCGCTTTTCCTTCTTTACATGAATTTCGTTTAAGGAATAAGAATCTTAGTGTTCTCCACTTAAACTTAAAAATTCTGAGTATCATTTTGATTAACTCCTAAAAATTAATTGTTTTAAAAAATGTAGTTTCCATGCGTTTTTGAAAATTCTTAAAATACTTTTTCATTTGTTGGTCAGAAAATTGCTTATATATATCAAATGGGAAGCGACACCAAAGGGTTTCCTCATTTACTGCAAAACTAGTAAAAGTTTTAAGAATTTCCGAATATTGTTCTTTTTCCATTTTATTATTCCTCTAAATTTAATTGGTTAATGTATAAACTAAATCCATGAATCTTGATTTCAAAATCATTATTATCTAATGTATCTGTTAAGGTTTCAATATTTAGATAAAATTCATCAATTTGATTACTTAACTGATTACAGAAATTATTGATCATTTGGCGAAGATTCATATTTAATGCATAATAACTCATTCCATCAAGATATTTGTCAATAGTCTTATAATCTAATTTTTCATAATCCTCATAATAACGCGCTAAGTCAATTTTTTGGTGATCAGTTAATTTATTAAATAAAGAATCTCCATCAATTGATGTATGAATTGAATCACTAAGTTTATTTTCCAGATCGTTAATAGAATGTGCTAAAATACAATTAAATAAACATTCAAAGTTGGTTTCAAAAAAAGGCTTTAATTGTTCTTCAAATTTATCAACGCATGTAATTGTTGATTCAAATTTGTAGTCATCTAATATGATTTGTTCCATTTTGGTTTTTACTCCTATAGTTTTAATATAAAAAAATTAAAATTCTAAATCCTTATTCAATACTATCTGACTTAAATTTCCCCTACTATTTTGGATAAATATGCTTGGATAATGTCCTTCTTTTATAATTCGCTTAATTATAAACTTAATAGCGTTATGCATACAATAAAATTCACCCAAATACGATCCTTCATATTCAGAAACTTCTATTTTATCTTTTTGGGAAATTATATAATCATCATATTGTAAATCATCATTTTCGCTAGCAAATTTATAATTTGTATCCACTTCTAATTTGTCGAAATAATCTTCTATTTTCTTAGGATCATGGTTATAATCTCCAAGATTAATTGATTCATTATTTCCGTAAATCTCTGAGATATTAGAAATATCTCCTTTTCTTTCATCCCGTAATAATTCGTAAGCTTCTTTTAATGTGTCGATATTGGCATATATCTCACATGCGTAAAACGCATCATTTAAAGTATATTTAAATTTGGTCATATTTTGTGTTTCTCCGTTTTTGTTGGTTAAAAAAGTTGTTTTATTTATCACTTAATATTACAAATGTGGAACTAAATATACAAAATATAAATACTCCTATTAGAGACCACATCATACAAGTTTCTGATATTCCATTATATGCGCTTAACATTACAAATATAAACGCGGGTAAACTAAATATCATTATAGCACCGAACAATATTGTTAGTAGTTTATTCATTTTTTTGATTTTCTCCTTTTTGCACAATTGGGCTTTTGAATTCCCGTAAAGGCTTCCCCTCTTTGAATTGTGTTGGTTTAAGAAAAAGAAAAAAATTACTATTTTGTTTCAAATATTAATTGTTCATTAGAATCTTTCAAATCATGGTTAAAATTACAGATCACTTTATTACATAAATTATATATATCTGAAATATGCCAATCGAACATTTCCTTCCCTTCTTTAAGTAAATCATGCATTTCATGAGCATTTTGAATGATTTCCCTTTCCTTTTTCATGTATTTTTTTAAGAATTCTTTTTTGTTCATTAGATTCCCCTCGCAAAAATCTTGTTTGATGGAAAATCCTTTTTCAATTTTTCAAGGCGATCATATAATTGATTAAGATTCCCAAAAAATTCAATATTTTGGTATAACACATCGGAAGTGTTATAAAAATTGGTTATATTAATTTCTTTAGCGATCATTTTCATTCCTCGTCATTAAATGAATTCCAATAAGAATTATCAAATCTAACGTTTGTATTCCCATTTAACCATATAGCTAATTCATTACCACATTCTGGACAAATCCAATGAGAGATAAGGAGATATTGGAAATCTTCTCTATAATGTTCTAAATATTTATTATCTATTATATCTAAATATTCATTAAATGTTAATGGTTTTTCCATGTGTTTAGTAGTGATACTTTCTCCGCATTTACATTCAGATTCAGATCGATTTCTACTCATTTTCGATTTAATCTCCTAATAGTTCGGTAAATTTGATCCTTATTTGCTTTCGAGCATTTTGGGTGAGAAGCCTTATTTCTGATTGATCTAATATAAGATTCTTTTCCTTTCTTTTTGTGTTTTGTTGTCATTTTAATTTCGCCTATAAGTTTTAAATTTTGTGTGTTGTTCTACTACTTCGATTATAATTTCAGATTTATCTTTAAATACAATACGGATTCCATCAGCACATTCATATAAGTTATCAAATATCTTTCCCTTATATTCATCTATAATTTCCTTCATTTTATCACAAGTTGTCATTTTTAGTTATCCCCAAACAATTCACTTTTATATTCTTCTGGAAGGTCATAACATTCATAATCCCCTTCTTTTTCTAAATTTCCTTGATTTGGACAATATAATGAACATGGTTCGCTTTTTCGAGTAATGGGTGATTTTTGGATATGCACATAAAAATCTGAAACATATAGTTCTATTGTTGAATTTAACACTATAAAAGTAGATCCTTTATTAACTATATCTCCATTGGTATAAAATCCATTCAAGGAATACTCTCCCATTTCAATATCTTCCAATTCTTTACAATATTCATCTTTTTGACAAATCTCGCATGATTGTTTATGTTCCATTGTTGCTTCGTCATAAGATGTATGAGAATTAAGATTCATGATCATTTGCATATCTACTTTATTGGAAGCAATAACACCCATTGAAATTTCCGATGTTTCGGTGTTTAAGATAGTTTTTAAAGATGTTCGCATTTCATTAGCAAGCTTTTCACCATTTGAAATAAATTCAAAGGATTTGTTTATCTGATCTTTTACTAGTTTGTTCATTTTTTGTTTGTCTCCATTTGTTTGTTAAAAAAATTAAAAGTATTTAGTAATCATTTTGTTTAATATTTGTGTGGATTTATAAACAATAATTGCTTGTAAATTCTCTTCATGCAAATAGTCTATTAGTAAATTTAATTCACTAACCAAAGAATTTAAGAAAAACTCCTTAATCTCCGAACTTTCAGTATATCCTTCTATTAAAACACTTAAATGAAAAATATCACGGGAAACCTTTGATGAAATATACGCATTGGTCACATTCACTTTCAGATAATTAACTAGGTTATATAGATCTTCCCTAATAGAGATAAAAAATGATTTTGCAATTTTGATTTTGATGGAAGGATTAACCATTAAAAAACAATCTCCTTGGACTTAGTTCACCTATATTTTTTTATTTTTTTAGGTTTTGGGAATTCTAATTTTTTAGGTTTTGGGAATTCTAATTTTTTAGGTTTTGGGAATTCTAATTTTTTAGGTTTTGGGAATTCTAATTTTTTGAGTAAATCTATTAAGTTAGAATTTGATATATGTTTTATTTCTTCTAATTCATTTAATTCATTTAATTCTATAGAATCAACTGGCTCATAAGTTCGTTGAGTATAAAAAGGAGGATCAGTCACTAACATTTCAAAAGATGGTAGATTTTGTGGTATTCCTTCTAAATTAATTAATTGATTATCTGATAAATGTAAATGTTGAAGAATTGGTAAATTTTGTGGTATTCCTAAATCAAATACTTGATTATCAATTGTATTTTTAATAATTCTATCAAATAAATTTAATTGTTGTTCTTTATTTAGATGCCCAAGATTATATTTTGCAATCATAATATTATACCCATTAGTATTCCACCATTCTGGAGTATCTTTTGCGTCTTCTTTTGCCTTTTTCAAAATATGAAATAAATATTTTTTTCCAATATTAGGCGCAACTTGAAAAACAGCATCCATCATTTGGCGATGCATATAATTATTTTGAAATGTCATATCAACTTCTTCATGTATTTGATATTCATTCGATTCTTCTAATTTTGGTAAAATACCTTGTTCTACAAACATTTGCGCGTAGGAATTAATAATTAAAACCATTTTGGCCGTTAAAACTATAGATAAAGATTCTTCATCAATACAATGTGTGTTAATATCCCCTTCAAATCCATATTTGGCGAATAAGAATTTATCTTTATTGTTATATTTTGTTAATCTGTAGTGATATCCATTACTTCCCTCAAATTCAATAAAAAGACTATAGTCAGATGTGGGATCTAATATTTTGGTGATTTTATATAAGTTATAATCAAATCCGATATAATCTCCTATTTCTAAATCATCCAAAGTAATGGGTTTTTGTTCTTTTTGTAATAATTCATTTTTAGAATGTAAGGTACTTTCAATATTGTAAATTTCCCCTTTTTCTAATAATTCCTCAAAATTTTCCCCTTCTAAAATTTCAATTGAATACATTTCTTTGATTAGACTTATTCCATCCTTTCTATATTGATAATCATTAAGAAATTCATCAGTATTTATCTCAAATTCGCTTTTTTCATCAGATACAAATCCATTATCGGCTAGATCGTTAAATAATTCTTCATAAGTTGTTGGTTTCATTTTTGTTTTTCTCCTATTTTGTTGGTAAAAAAATTAAATAATTTTTACAGTTATTTTATTTGTGAATATATTCAATTGATAGTTATCAATATAATTCGTTTTTATGCTTTCAATTGCTTCTTTTTTCGTACAATCATAATCATGCATTATTTCAATAAGATTTTCTTTAGGTATTTCTAATTTGATTTGTTTCATTTTTGTTTTTCTCCTATTTTGTTGGTATGATTGATCTATTGAAAGATCGATAGGCTTTCCCTATTTAAATCATATTTGTTGGTAAAAAAAAAGAAATTAATCATTCCATGCGACAAATTCATCATCACCCATAACTAATTTATAAGCTTCTTCAAATGATGAAAATAAGGGAGTTAATTGATTATTTTCTTCGTGAGTTAATTCCTCAGTTATTTCTCCGTCATTCATTAAACAATCTACTATTAAACTCCAATTTAGTTTAATAGATGCATCTAATCCAAAATCCTTGAGGGTTTTATGTTTGTAATCTACTAAATTGTATATAGCATTTTGAACTAACCACTTTCCAGTACCGTTATCCATTGGTGAAAATTGATAAACTTCGATTTCGCCTAGTTCCTTATTGAATTTTCCGATAGTTAAACCATAAAGGGAATAACTTACATCCCCTCCGATTTGTTCCCATTGATTGTTAAGCATGTTAATTGAAATACCTTCAAATTTTGCCATTGTTTGTTTTTCTCCTAAGTTTTTGTATAAAAAAATTCTATAAAAATTTAGTAATAATATTAGTGAAACTATTCACATCATGATATTGTTCGATATAATCTAAAACACATTGAATAAATTCTCCGATCATAGTATAATTGAAATCACAATCTAGGGAGATTGTTAAGTGTTTTTTAATTTTAATGGATATAATTCGCTTTTCAACAAATTCGATTTCTTCTTTTAATGAGATTCCCCAATAATTGAATTTTTTTTCATTGAGGAATTTGGCTAAATGTGATAATTTTATTTCCATTTTAAATCATCTTTAAGGCCAAATTTAACCAATTCGGAACTAGTGAGTAAATTCTATTTGATTGAGTTTTAGGTTTGTTAATTACTATCCTAGCTCTTTTTTGTTCCGATCTAGTTTTAATATATTCCATAACTTTTTCAGCTTGAAATCCATTTTCGCAGGGGACAACACATACATTAATTTTTCCTTTACAACTTCCCCAACCTGACATAAAAGTATCATTAGAGAGGACATATAGAGGGGATTTTTCCAGATCTTCGAAGGTATTAGTATTTGAGTTATAGATTTGTGTCATTTTTTTTGTCTTCTATTTTTGTTGTATGATTGATCTATTGAAAGATCGATAGGCTTTCCCTATTTAAATCATATTAATTAATTATGTATTATAATAAATAAAAAATTATTCAATAAATTCTATTATCATTTCTTTAATTGTAATATCATTAGATTTGTTAGTATCAATCATATTGAGAATTTCCCGAATTTTATCATCAAGATCTTGGTTAGATTTTTTAAGCAAAAAGTATTTTAAATTGAAGGAATTATCAGAATTGGAATTAAAACGAATAAATTCATCAATATCCATCCAATTAAGTTTAGATTCTAAAATTTCATCTCTATGTTCGCTTTCCCATTCAAGATCGAAATTTTCTAAATTGTTAGTTAAGAATTCTTTTTTCATTACATCATAAATGATTGTTTCTTTTTGATATTCGCAAGGATCAAGATATGTCGCATAAAAATAACCATAAAAGAATCCTTGATATAATTCATTACTACTTAAGCCTTTAGGATTTAAATTGGTGAGATATTCTAATATTTCAAAAATGTAATTAGTATCTATTTTTTTGGATAGAAGGAAATTAGCGAAATTCTCCAAAGTATCCAATTCATCTAATTCATAGTTATCAATTTCTTTGACAAATTCATCATATAATGAGTTATTGTCGTTCTTTAAATTCCAGATCGGATCAGCAAATCTTAATATTTTCATGATTTTTGTGGTTTGTTCTTTCAATGTTGTAATCTCCTATTTGTTGTATATAAAAAAATTCTATATTTGGGATCAATCACCTAAAACCTCTCTTATAATTGTTTGAAACAAACAAAAATAAGGGTTAAAGAATGTTAAAATTAATCTTGATGATATTTAAAAAAATCTAAAAGATTTGTTTCTATCCCATCAATTAAAAAATTATTCCAAAAAATATTTTCAGTTTTTTCATAAATGAAACATTTCTTTCTATTAACATAAGGAGAAATAGAATCTGATTTTGTACCCTTTTCGAGTAATGTAGTCTTTAAAATGTTCATTGCTTCTTTAACTGAATCGACATAATATATATGATTTTTTTCATATATATCACTATAAGACAAAATATATTGTTTATATTCTTTTTTTACCATTTTCGTTTAATTCCTTTAGTTTTAAAAAAATTAAAAATCAATTGAAATACCACGATCCCATAAAAGATTGTAAAATGCTTGAATATGTTCCAATCATATTAGGATAATCTTTTATTATTTCTCTATATGTTTCTAAATTCATTTTTGTGTTCTCCTAATTTGTTTTTGTATAAAAAAATTTTATAATTTCACATCATATCTAAAACGACAAATATGATTTTTGTCTACTAAACAATAATGACAATATTTGTCACCATTGTAATCACCACTTTCGCATTTATCATTCAGAGGGCATTTCTCATTAGTTTTAAATTGTTTCATTATTGTTTAACTCCTATTTGATTTTGGGATTAATCACCTCGAACCTTTTTCCAGAATAATCTAAATGGTTAAACTGGAAGGTTTAGAATGTTAAAACTTATTTTTCCATTGATTATCTTCTTCAATTAATCTCATTCTTTTTTCTACTTTATCTTTTTTGATTTCTTTATCCAATTTTTCATTACATTCAGAACAATAAGTAAAAGTTCCTTGAGTAAATTCCCTGATAATTGTTTCGGAAGGATAAATTTTATCATAACATGAATTACATTTCTTAATCTTATTTGTTTTAGTAATATCGATTAATGGATTAATCCAATCCTTATCATTATATTCCATACATTTATCAAAATTTTCTTTAGTTCGTATTTTGTATTTGAATTGTTTAATTAAATCATTTTTATCCATGATTGAATCTAATTTTAACATTTCAACACATTTATTACAGAAATATTTATCTTCATCATTGCTATTTGGATCAATCCAAATATTATTCTCTTCATTAGATGTATTTAATTCTTTATTACAATAATTACAATGATGAAATTTACCACGTCTATGTAGATAAAATTCGATTTCTAACCATATTTCTTTTTCTTTCTTATTTGAATTTTTAATTAAAACATTTAGCATATCTTGAATAAACAATGGAACATATAAACTCTTCATTTTATCCATTACTCTAACATTTGATTCAGTTAATTCATTTTTAGCCATTGTTTGAATTGCATCCAAAAAGAATTTTTTTACAATAGTATTTTTCATGTTTTTTGTATTCTCCTATTTGATTTTGGGATTAATCACCTATTACCTCTCTCCTATTTAGTCTATTTGGCCAAAAATGGAGAGTAAAAGGTTGAAACATTAAGATAAATTAATATTTTTATCGTATAAAATTTCATCAATACAATTTTCTAACGCGATAATTCGATTATATTTTTCAAAATTAGGATTATTCCAGTTTTTTAATGTCCAATGTCGCAGTTTTTTGTAATCTGAGATTAAAATTATATCTGATTTAGAGAGGTAAATTAATAACACCTCCTTTCTACTTTACCAAAATGCTCTGATTTTGTAAATTCCTTAATAGAAGGGTTAATTTTAGCGAATTTATCTTTCGATTTTTCCTCAAATGATTTCTCCTTATAGTTTTTTTCATCAAAAAGTTTATCTTCTTCTAGTTGATCATAATTAGACATTTCATCATCAATATGCATCACTAAGGTTTTAATTTGGTCATCCAA
>Ga0307928_10001316_pt1 | contig 18786 bp, 22 predicted proteins | sample AceLakmetagen232_FD_201815 | JGI IMG/M metagenome (GOLD analysis project Ga0307928, IMG submission 201815) | Saline water microbial communities from Ace Lake, Antarctica - #232 | ecosystem: Environmental > Aquatic > Non-marine Saline and Alkaline > Saline | place: Antarctica: Ace Lake... | reverse complement strand
AAAAGCCCTGTACTACAAGGGAATTGAAAGAAATATCAAGCGCAGTCAACGGTATCATGCTCGTGGCCAAGAAGCTTGACGAAACCGGCACCGGGACTGGCAACCATAGCGCAGCATCCATCCAGCGTGACGCAAAATCGGCCTTGAAGGCCCTTGAATGCATCGACCTGGACGGTAACGAGGTAGTCCCAAACGGTAATACCACTTGCGACGCGCCCGATAAACCGCAACTTGACCCCGATGACAAGCAGTGTGGCATAGATACAACTACCACCACGCCAGCTACTTAACCCATGCCGCCCGCCACAACTCACAGCCCAACGTCGCATAATACTCATTAAGTCTACTCATGCATCCACCTTGCACAGCAACAGGTTACGACATGCTCGCACTTATTGACAGCCGCGGCAGTGCTAAGGAGTCGGGCACGCATGATGGTCACGCGGCACAGGCGCGCAAGATTGACGCGTGCAGGCGCGGACCTTGTACACGCAAGAAGAGACCCGCCGCCCCACCCCCTGGGCCCGGCCTCCTGTCGTATAGGATTGTTCCCCCAACACGCGGGAGGTTGTAACTTTCATTTTGCGTAAATCGTTCACTGTTCGTTCATTTTCTTTCTTGTAATTTATTGATCGTGTTCGGGGTGACCGTATGCCGTTCGTTCCGTTCACCCCTAAAGGGGTGGTGAACGGTGAACGATCGGTTAATACATTCGGGTTCACCGTGCAGTGAACGCGGAATGAACGGAGTGAACGATTGGTGAACGATTGGGTTATTCACATGAGGTTGGCTATGTTATTTGCGGCCCCGTCGATGATGGTTTCGATGTCCGCGCTGAGTCCTCCGATTGCGGCTGCGACGGTGAGCATTGCCGCCGCTTCGTTTGACAGTTTTTCTCTGGTTACCTCTTCGTGCTCCGCCTGGATTCCGTACATGGTTTGCGTGATGTATTCAGGGTCGGTCATGGTGTTCTCCTTTATTATTTTTTCCTCGCTTCTTTGAGTTCTTCTGGGTAACTATTTGAGACTTGAGTTTTTGAGCAGCCGACGGCTTCTGCTATATTGGCGTATGACATGGACGGGTGGAGCGTAGCCATTTCGATGATTTCGTCGCGATATTTGGACTTTGACGGTTTGTCTTGGTCGTCCGCGACGGTCCAGAACGGTGTTTTCAGGCTGTTTGAGTGCTGTATATACATGGATCTGATGATTTGGTTGGGATTATCTTCGGCGGTCAGGCCGTTTCGCTCGGCGTTTTTGCCGAAAACCAGCTCGAATCGGTTGATTTCTTCGCCGACGGTGTAGATTTCTGCGGAAGTCCGCGCCCAGTTGGCCAGGGTGGACGTGCCGGACGCGGCGTAGACGGATTCGCGCGAGTTTCTGGTACCGTTGGTTGTCTGTTTTTGCGGTTTATTTGAGTGTGCTACCAGTAAAAGGCCGATGTTATGCTTGACGATGACGGCGTTTATAGGGCGCATCCACGACAGGAACGACGATGAACTGTTCATGTCCGCGCCGCCGATATAGTTCTGATACGGGTCGATTACGACCAGAACCGGCTCTTCTGCGTCAACTACTTCAGCGAACCAGACGGCGAAATCGTCGGCATCTTGGCCGTAATTGTGATGTATTGCGAGATTTTTGTCCAATAATTTTTCATCGCCGCCGATGTAATCGCAGATGGAAAGGAAGTCACGTTTGAGCGTTTCCACGTCGTTTTCGGCTTGGATATACACGACGCGTTGCGGATGCGGGACGGGTATACAGCCTAATATGTTGATGCCTGTGGCGATGGATATGACGATTTGTTCGGCGAATATGGACTTGCCGACGCCCGTGCCGCCGGTTATGAGACAGGACGCGCCGCGCCGGAGCCAGCCGGTGCCTGCCAGATAGTTGTCTGGATTTGGAACGAAGTTCTTGAGATCGCTGAACGTGTATCGCGGGAATTTGTTGTTGTTCTTTTTGAGTTCGTTGAGTTTTCGTATCCGCTTCAGTCCGTTTGTAAACTCTTCGCGTGTTGGCCTGTCCACTTTGATGTCTGGATCTGTGAATCCTTTTTCGAGTTCTTCTGGGTTGAAGTCGGTGGCTGTAGGCATGAATGTGCTCCTGACGGGAAAAGAAAATGCGCGCCGCATCGTGCTTGAGATGAATAGACACGCCTGAACGGCAGAGAATTCACACGAGGGGCGCGCAAAATGAATACAATTGAATGTTTTCTACTCATCTCGCGGCCGACATTACCACCGCCGCGAGCTGGTGTCAAGCGGAAATTATGATTTCTTCTTCTTTCTGAGTTCTTTGTCCTGCGCTTTCCACGCTTTGAGTAGTGGCGGGGTGATAACTTGCAAGAAGTCTGCGGTACAGGCGCATGCTTCCGTGAATTGCTGGTGGTTCAATACGAATAGCCGGTGCGCGGTGCAGAAATGCCAACTGTGCGCATTTTCATATGCTTGCAGGTGTTCGGTCATGGTATATTCGAATGCTTCGTGCAACGCTGCCGCGAGCACTTGGCTCCATTTTTCATCAATACCGATGACGACTTCGATATAGCGGCGTTCAGCGTTTGGCCATGTAGCGGATGCGCTGGAACTTTCCCCGGTCTGCGTGTACACAACCGCGGGCTGTCCGTCGAGCAGGCATTCGCAGAGTTTCTTTTTCATGCCGCGCCGCCTTTCGCCCTGAACCATCTCAGTCTGCATCCGCCGTCGAATACTGCGCGTCTGAGTTCGTCGTGCTCTTCTTCTGTAAGGTCTAAGATGATGTCGCCCGACAATTCTAGTATCGTTTGGTTTCGTGGCGTTCTGCTTATTTTTGTGTTCTCTATGGAAAGCGTTATTGATATTAGTTCGTTCATGCCGCGCCGCCTTCCTTATAGGGCGTATTACGCATCCACCATGCGACCGCTTCCAGTTCCTCGGCTGTGAAGCTACAGTTAAGGCAGGCGTCAATGTGCCCCGGCGTCCATGCGATGTAGCGTCCTAGATTGTACAGGCTTCCGTCGTCGCGGATGCTGTCTTTTAAGATTTCCCGTGCTCCTTGTTTGTCCATGCTCGCTTCCGTGCCGCCTTCCTTCATTTCGCCGCCCAATTGTAATCCTTTGATGATTGCTTTGGTTGAATCTATTTGTGTGAAGGTGCCGACGTTGACGCGGCGCCACGACTTCTCGTCGCCGCCGTAGCCGAACGGACACGCGCCGATAATCATCCAAAACCCGTAGTCGTGTTTGAACATACGGACGGACATATTGAGGTTGTCGAACAGGTTCATCCATGTCGTCTCGTAGCCGTGCTCCCAGTCGTCCATATTTTCTTTGCACCAAGCGTCGAGAGTCACAGCCCGCTCCTTTCGTTCCATGCGGCGATGGCTTTCTCTGGTGTGTCTAGGGAAGCCGGACCGTGCGACATGCAATCATTACAAAAAACATAGTATAGCGGGCCGTTTTTGTCCACATGCAGATCGATGTTGGTTTCGCAGAATGGACATGGTTTTAACTCCGTCTCCTCCATCGACTTCCGCCCGAGCGCGTAGCCGGCGTGCCAGGCGTCGCGCATTATCGTCTTCTTGTATTCATTGTGCGAATGAAACTCGTTAGGGTTAGCAGGCTTCGTGTATTCAAAATACCATTCGTCGAATGTCATACCGCTCCTTTCACTTCTCGTCTGGCAGCACTCGCAACTCCGAAACCAGCGCATCGAAATACGACGCCTGCGTCTCGCTGAACTTGTTGAACGTGCGTGCCTCGAAGTAGGGTTGCAATAATCCTAGCGTTGCGATTATTAGTAAGAGAAGCGCAATTGCCGTGATCATTATTTTATCCATCTTTTTGTCGTTCATACCGCTCCAAAGAAAAACGCGCCCGTTGTCAGGGAATGGCGGTAGCCTAGAAGGCAGCGAACTGACGCGGGGCGCGAGAGTGTTTTAGTATCCGTCATTCCGCGAGCATGATTGCATATGCGGCGGTGGGTGTCAACCACAAAAAATTCGGTACTTGACAACCGCTCGGCGACTCTGGTAGTCTTCGCGGCATGAAACTAACTAATCCTAGCATCAAATTAAGTTTGCCAAAGAACACGGAGAATAATTATGACACTACCACGCCGCTCATTTCTCAAGTCGTTACTCGCGCTGCCTGTTTTTTCTTTGCTGGGGATGAAGAAGTCGCAGCAGTTACCGTCTGAATCTAATCCTGAAAAATGGCCCAAAAAAGGTGGAATAGGAATGGTGATTAGGATTATTGATCACCGTAAGGATTTTCCAACCATGTACAGGTCTTCTTGGATTTTGGATGAAGATATACAGCACGAGCGAAAGGGTTGGACTTCTGAAAAAAGGACTCAAATGGGCATGGGGTATATGAAGGCCGCATGTCGGAAAGTCAATTACTTACTGGGCGACTATGACGAAGGGCGTTTTTAGTGCAGTACACCATTCCTATTGGTGGTCAGTGGCGCACGACGTCCGACAAGCAGATCGCCGGGATGCACAAGAACAAGCGTCTCGTCGAAGACGCCATCACGATCGAAGAGCGGATCGCCAAGTACGAACAGAATCCGCTGGCCTTCTACCTGCCGCACGGTTACGAGTGGTCGTCCAAGGAGCGCGTGATTGGGACCGACGCGTTTTCCATGCCGCCGTCGCACTACGATAAGAAGCACGGCAACGACGGCCGGGCATTTATCAACGATTATACGCATGATGTCGCCATGCTCGTTGCGGCTAGCCAGACAGGAAAGACGTGGGCCGGAACAGCTTACACAGGATTCCGCGTCTGCCGCTGTGATCCGACGTGGACATGCTTCACTGAACACGGCATCACTTATCCCGAATGGACCGGCCCGAAGATATGGGTGGTGGCGTCCTACTCTTGGCCGAACGTGACGACGCTCTGGAACACGTACAGGAATCTGCTGCCGCGTGCTGAACTGGGTCAATACGCTCCCAATTGGGGCAAATACCCTGGGGAAACAGGCGCAGCCAAAAACCTGACCTTTGGTGATGGACGCCCGAAATCTATTGATTTGGTGGTGTCCGGGTCCAAACTCATATTCCTATGCTACTCACAAGCGTTGTTCATGTGGGAAGGATTCAAAGCTGGTGGCCTGCACGCGGACGAGCAGATCGACAAGGATAAGTTCGTGAGCTGGTCGCGCGGGACGAATACCATGGGCGATTACACGCCGTGTTGCATGACGCTTACGGGCTACACGCTGCCGGAAAGGCCGGATACAGGCGCACAGGGCTGGGTCAAGCGCGAGCTTTACGACGGCACCAACACTCGCGGCAAGTCCGTGGCTCGCTACCATATGAGCATTGCGTCCGTGCCAGAAGCCATCATTTCCAAGAAGAAGAAGAAGGAGCGGTGGGACGAATGGGCGAATCCGGCGATCATGCGCACGGAGAAGGATGAACGCGCTGCGGTCGCCCGGTACTGGGGCGGCTGGGAACAGGGCAGCGGCCTGCTATTCGAGGAGTGGCAACGGTCGGTTCACGTCATCAATCCGCTCTGGGAAGATGACAAGACGCCTCGCAACTTCACGAAGTGGCGTGTGATCGACTACGGCGATACGTCGGTGACTTGCTGTCTGTGGTTCGCCGTCGCGCCGAGCGGAATCGCTTTCCTTTATAGGTGCTACTATGAGAAGGGCAAATTGATAGCCGATAGCGCGAAGGATATCATAGAGATGTCGCACAACAAGCAGGTGCCGATAGATCAGCTGGTGGACGAGCGCACGGGCAACGTCTATGACCAGTACTATGAAGAGCAGTGCGGCGAGCAAATTTACACAACGCTCTTGGATTCAAGGTGTTGCGCCAAACGCCAGCAGGGACAGACCCTTGAGGAAATCTTCGGGCGGTACGGGTTGGAGGTCATCCCGGCCTGCGGCCAGACCAACCAGATCCAGCTTCCGCGTTTCAAGGATTGGCTCCGCGTAGACTACAGGCAGTCGCATATTTCCAAGATCAATCCTGACGGGACGCCGTGCGCGGGCGGCTCCAGGTTGTATTTCTTCGATGGCAAAGCGGAAAGCGTTGTCATGGAACTGGAGTCCTTGCAGCAAGATCCGATAGATCCGTTCAAGATCAACCGCCGTCAGTCTCATCATAGCGTCGATTGCCTCAAGTACTGGGCGAGTGATGATCCTCAGTATTTCGGCGATATCCTCAAAGAAGAATCTCACGAGCCAACGCGCTCTAACGTAGCACCTTACACGGGCTACTGAAATAATCGCTTGACATAAACCACAGAAAGGGGCAGAATCCGCGCCGAACATTCAGTTTGTATTGAACGTTTAGAACGTATTAAACAATATGGTCGCAACTTCTGAAAAACGAGAACCGACTTTTAGGCCACTGGCATACGGTGGTCACGCACTCTATTGCCGCAAATGTATCAAAGGTACACAGGTAGCGGACGATCCAATGGAGCGCGAGATTGGCGGCATCCGCCTACCGCACGAATACATCAACGGCCAGAACGACAAGTTGAGCGAAGGCTTTTGGATGGAAGTGCTTGCGAAAGGACCGAAGGTCGGGACGCCGTGCTCGAAGAAGCATCAGAAGGTTCACGGGCGTGCGCGTTGGTTTGGCGATGATTACGAAGTAGGCGACTTGCTGCTGTGTCCGAACATGCATCCGACAGGGGTAAAGAGTGTTACGCACTCCAAGGACTTGTTCTTGATAGAAGAGTCCGTGCCCGTGGTGCTTTGGAAAGGTGAAGACGATGGGTGATGGCACTGATTTAGCGCAGATTCCTGATGGTAGCGTGGCGCCTGAAGTTGGGACGTTGCCGGATTACTACGGTGAAATCAATAATCTCGCGGGTGACGAAGAGCTGGCGAAGAAGGTTCTCGGCTGGGTTGGTACTCAGTTCGAGCATTTCAGTAACCAGGAAGCGCGGTGTAACTTCACTGACACCGATGGCGTGATGGACACCGCCGACAAGATGTACCGCGTATCCCTGAACAAAGACACCAGCAGCGCACAGTACCAGGACTCACTCTCCGACGTAGCTTCCACGATGTTCTTCCGGCAGACGCGGGCGGTAACTGCCGGTGAAACGCAGGTCTTCTTCGGCACGGGCGAATTGCCAGCGCGTTACGAGCCGATGCAGGACACCAATGAATACACAGCGGAAGACGGCAAGGAGATCGCCGAACAGCAGAACCTGCTGGAGCAGTACACCTTTGACAATGATGACCGCGTTCCGAATCTGAAACGCACGATCCTCTTCAACAACAAGTACGGGCAGTACATGCTTTCCGTTGAGTGGAATCGCGTTGTTGAGCAGAAGACCGAGCGCATTCCGATTGAATGGGAAGTAGACGAAGAGGGTGTGCAGGGTGCGCCGATCAAATTCAAGTTTGAAACCGTTGAACGCGTCACCAAGGATCTTCCGTCGCTGTACATCCATGACCTGAAGGATTGCTATTTCGACGCTCAGATTGGCGACATGAATATACAGCGGTGCTTTATCAAGTTCGATCAGGTCGGTTATGAGTCGCTCGCGCTGGAGCAGGCAAGCGGCCAGATCATGAATCTGAAGAACGTGACGAACGCGCAGCTCTATCGCAACGAGCCGGGGACCGCCGAAACGCTTGAGAACAGGACAACGAACGCGGGCGAGTCGTCTAATCCTGAGACTACCGGATTGCTTAAACGGTTTCACGCTTGGTGCCGCATCCCAGTGAAAGAGACTGGTCAAGGCACGGGCGAGTGGGATTGGGTGAAGAACGCCGCGCAGCTTTACTGGTGTACTTTTATGGGTGAGATCAACGGCGGCGCGGTTTGCACGCGGATGATCAAGAATCCGTATCATCACGGCGAGCTTCCTTACAAGTTGATTCACGCGTTGGACGACGACAAGGGCGCGTACCACATGTCACCTGCGTCTATCCTGACTCCGAACTATTGGCAGGCGACCACTAATATCAATCAGGCTATCGACAACGTGACGCTGCGTAATCGCCAGCCATACATCACCGACGGGCTGATACTCACACCTGACCTGACGTTCAAGGCAAACAAGTTGATCAAGACAGCGCGTGGCGTAAAACTTGAGCCGATCACGGTTCCAGACACGACTAAGATAACTCTTCTGATGCAGGAGTTCATTGAGCGCGATTCTGACAAGACCACGGGCGCGGACAAGCCTATCACGGGCGAGGCACTCGGAAGCCGCACAAGCGCGACCGAAGCCAAGAACGTTTTCGATCAGGCCGCAAAGCCGCTGGTAGCGAAGGCAACCTACACCGCTGACCAGATCTTTCCTTGGATGTATCGGCTCGATGCCGCGCTCTGGCGTCAGTACGGCGACCCGAAGAAGGTCATAACCATCACGCACAACAACATGATTCATGAGATCAAGCCTGCCGAACTGTGGGGGCCGCTCAAGGTCAAGGTCACGGCCATAACCAATTTCGAAAACAACACGCTCCGCCGTCAGGAGATAAACTCGTTTCTCGGCACCTCGTATCCGCAGGCCGCCGAGCAGATGGGCGAATCTGGCAAGCGCGTATTCTGGCGCGAAGTCTTTACGACGTTCGGTTTCGACCGCGTCAATGAGATATTCCCTGCCGACGGCGACTATGATGCACGGCACATTGCGATCAATGAGAATCACGACATAATCATAGTGGGCGTCCCAGATGAACCGCGACCTGACGAGAATCACGCAGCGCATCTCGCCGTCCACGAACCTGCGATGCGGCAGTACGAATTGCTGCCTGACGCTGATAGTGATCCTGAGCGAATGCGGATGATGCGCAATCACATCCAGATTCACAAGGACATGCAGCAGCAGAGCGAATCGCAGGCGCAGCAGCTGACGCCGCAGCCAGAGGGTGGCGCGGAAGCACCGCCGCAGGAAGCGGGCGCGGGCGGACTTGTAGGTGAAGTGACTGGCGAACGTATCGCCGCAGAGGAGGGTGCAGCCGTTGCTTAAAACCGTACCAATAGGGACTCTTAATTTCACGAAGACTCAGATGGCAGATCTAAGATCAACCTTCAAGAGCGAAGGCTACAAACTGTTGGAGATGATACGGGCCGACACGCAGCAACAGGAAGTTGACAGGGTTATAGGAACTCCATCAGCCAGCCTTGAAAGCTTCAAGCAGTTGCAGGGCGTTTATGGTTTGGTAGAAGCGTTGAAAACTTTACCGGAACAGATCGAACAACTCTGGGAAGAAGAATTTAAAGGTGACAACGACGGCACACCGGCATGACGCTGGCCCTGAGTAGTCAACAAGTAGAGGATTAACAGCATGGCACAGGAAACAGTCGTAGACGACCTTCTGGCTCAAGCTGACGGAACTCAGCCGCCCGCAGATGCGGATACACCGGATGATTTCTTTGTTGGAACGTATCGCACAAGGGAGGATGCAGAGAAGGGAAATACAGAGAAGGACGAGACAATCAATCGTCTCAAGAGCGAACGGGATAAAGCCACAGCCGAAGCAGAGCGCGTTAGAAACGACCTGCTCGAAAAACTCGCGGCTAATGCTACGAGCAATGGTACAACCCAGCAGAAGCAGAAATCACAGGACGAGATCAATGCCCAGATCGATAAGCTCGCAGAGCAGATCGACGAAGGCGGCGGGAAAGCTGTGTTGGATGTGCTGGGAGCCTATGTTCAAGATGTCGAAGAGTCGTTGAACTCCAAGTACGAAAAGTCCTTGGAAGACATCAAGGCTCAACTCGGTGGCGTTGTTCAAACTGTACAGGAAAGAGATCCTGATTATGTCGCTCGCAAGGAGACGGTTGCCCAACTGGAAAAGATGGGTCTGGACAGGTCAACGGCGATGGAAGTCGCCAAATTGGTAAAGCCCGAAATAGAACAGCCTTCGCGACCAATGATCGCCGGGAACACGGCAGGTATACCCGCGCCGTCCGGTAATCAGTCGAAGCTCACACAGGAAACTGTGGGCGCACTTGAAGGTCTGGTCGGAAAACTTTCACCAGAGGAAACCGCAGCATTGTCGAGGAAGTCATAATGAACGAACAAAAATCATCTGTAATCCCAAAGGAATTGGTTGACGATATAAAGTTGGCCAAGATCGCTCAAGAGCGAAGACGTGAAGCTCCGCCCGTTACTATGACCTCCGTTGAGAGAAATCCACGGAAGGTAATGATAGAAACGTTTGCGCCGGAGTGCGTCGGACCGGACGCTACGCATCACGCCATGTTTGGCGATATAGAAAAATACAAGGAAAATATCCAAGCGGACGGGTATGAGCCTGTATTGAATAGGGGAGAGAGAGTAATGGGCGGGAAAGATCCGCTTTTGAAAATTCCACTGGACATACACGAAGAGAACAAAAGGCTCGCGCCTATGCTTTCTGAACATCGTCTGGGTGAAAAATCAGAAGAGGTCGCCGACAACTCTGGTGCTCTCAGTGAAAAAAGTGAAGTAATAAAATCAGGGACCGCTAGATTTGACGAAGTTAAGTCCGGTGGTCTTAAGGAGTATGACTGATGGCAGTTACAGAAAAGAAAAACATATGGTTATGGAAGGGACCGGGGAATGCACCGCCTGATATTCGCCCCTTTAAAATGGCTGCGAGTCAGGGCGTGCTGATGCCGGGTGCTCCAGTCGAGTTGAATGCAGACGGGCTTTGCGAATTGTCCGATACCGACGATATTACCATACTTGGTTACGTTATTGGTGTTGTTGATAAGTCAACTACATGGCCGCTTACCGCCGAACTGTCTGCGAACGACGAAGTACGCGTTGCTGTTGTACGGGCGAACGACGTTTATGCCGTTTACCTTGACAATGACGACAGCGATGCCGCCGCGCCACAGACCGTTGTTGGCGATATTATTGGTATGCGTGTCTCCAGTCTTTCTGGAGCGGTTGGCTACGTTACAGCAGACCTCAACGAGACCGTCGCGCCGATGTTCACCGTTGTTGGTATTGCTTCGAACTCGGAGCCTGACGTGTACGGACTGACTGACGAACCTGGTGTCGCCCTTGTGAAGCATACAGGGACGCTGCAAGGATAGAAGGGATCTATAATGGCAGTTACAGAAAAGAAGAACATTTGGCTGTGGGAAACGCCGGATAACGTACCGCCTGATATTCGCCCCTTTAAAATGGCGGCGAGTCAGGGCGTACTGATGCCGGGTGCTCCAGTCGAGTTGAATGCAGACGGGCTTTGCGAATTGTCCGATACCGCTGACACGAGCATGCTCGGTTATGTCATTGGCGTCGTAGACAAATCGAAAGCATGGCCGCTGGTAGCAGCGTTGGCCGCGAATGACGAAGTACGTGTAGCCGTTGCAAGAGCGGGCGACATCTACGCAGTCTATCTCGACAACAATGATACTGATGCTGCCGCACCTCAGACAGTTGTTGGCGACACGGCAGATATCCGTGTGTCCAGCCTGACTGGCGCGGTAGGTTACGTAACGGCTGACATCAATGGTTCGGACATGTATACCGTTGTTGATATCGCTTATAACGTTGCACCGCAAAAATATCTCCTGGCGGCTGACCCTGGTGTTGCACTTGTTAAGCACACCGGCACACTGCAAGGGTAGAAGTTAAAAGTTAAGGAAGGAAAGAAAAAATGGCTAATCAATTTTCTGCCGCACAGGGCATAATGCAGAGAGACACTTATGTCGATAACACCGACAAAGCGATTGACGTTTTGTGGATGCGTCGAGATGAGCACAAAGGCGTGCTGAGTAAGTACTTTGACGAGAAGAGTGCTGAGTCCGTAGACTTCAAGATCAGTTCAGTTAGTTCGGTTGTGGATCTTCCTCGCAAGAACGAAGATACCGACGGCATTCCTTATGTGCAGCCTGCTACCGGATTCGACAAGACCTTGACCCTCGTTCCTTACCGCTCTGGTATTCGGGTGACCGATACTATGCTGCGAGTGGATCGTCAGGGAAAGATCGTCGCGATGGCTGGTGGTCTTATCAAGTCCGCGATGAGGAAGCAGGAATACCTGCGTGCTGGCGTTATCAATACCGCGTTTACAGGCACCGCTGGTGCTGACAGTAAGCCGCTTGTTGGTGACGATCACCCGCAGGAAAACCCGGAAGCCGGAACATGGGACAACGAAGGTACGGGCGCACTGACGCACGGCAACCTCCAGTCTCTGCGTTTGCTGGCCGACAACATGACTAACGAGAAGGGTTATCCAGATCAGGCTTTCCTGAAGGATCTCCTCGTCCCGACGGCATTGCGCCAGAAGGCCGAAGAGCTGACCCAGTCCGTACTGATGCCGGAGAACGCGCTCAATCAGCAGAACGTTCTCATTCGGGGTCTGAACGTCGTTGTGTCGCCTTACCTCACCAGTACTACCGCATACTTCGGTTTCGCGGATCGTACAGGCGAAGACAAGGGCATCTATGAGATTTATCTCATGAAGCCTGAGATGGCAAACAACAGCCCGCAGAACGTCGATATCAAGATCGACAAGAGAGTAAAGTTTGTTATGGTCGTGGGAATCGGTACGTCGAGAAACGTATACGCTTCTCTCGGAACGTAAAATTAACGTGTTGGCGGGTATGGTTCGCCCAGCCCGCTTGGCACTAAGGAGAATTCAAAATGGCAAAGGCAACTAAAGCGGAAACTCACTGGGGTGTCGACATTGACGGAGATGGTGAGGTAGGTTCGGCGCGAGTCGGTCTGTTGAGTGGTTTGGCGATAGTCGCGCTTGTCGCGGGTATGGCTTTTGCTGCTGATAACATCTGGGTACTGTACGATAGCGATGCTATTTACGGAACCTGCAAGGTGAGCAGCGATCTGGCTGGAACGTCTACGTTGACGGTTGATGAACTGTTGGCGGGCGTGACAAAGTTGGGTAATGTTGGCATGGACGGTGTTCTTAATTTGGGTAGTGCAACTATTGGAAACTCTGGTAATGCAACGCAGACGGTGGCGACATCGTTTTACAACATTGCGCCGCAGTTGATAATCACGCAGTACCTTGCGAATACGACCATTGGAAATACGGTGAAGTTTATTAACAGTTCGGCCACCAATGTCATATTCCAAGAGTCCGGCAACATCTCTATTGCGACGAACTCGTATGATGACGGAGTCAGTGTTGGGCTTTGCATTGTTGGACAGTATGACGTTGTTGACTTCACTGCGCTTGGAACGAATCGTTGGGTTGGCGAATATACAGATAACTAACAACTTCGCTTGGGTGCGGTGGGTCTATTCCTGCCGCGCTCTTGCAAGGAGAACACATGAAGAAGACAATCATTCTCTTTCTAAGCGTTGTTGTTGCTGCGGCGTGTTTGGCCGACCCGCTGGACATGGTAAAGCTGTCACTGCCCGCAGGTGACCGAACGTCGCTCGCGACGAACGCAACATCTGTAGGGTCCATAACGTCTCAGGTCGATACAGCTTTCCTTTACGGGAATCTCGAAGCAATCATCTTGGATCTTCAGGGCTACGCAAGTCCTACGGTGACGGTTGATATTGCAACGGTTGCGTCGAACGGTATGGGCACAACGGCGATAACGCTGTGGTCAAGCGAGGCTATTACGGCTGACGAGATGCGCTATATTCGCGTGCCGACAGAAACCACTGGTGGGGCTGCGTTCACGAACATCAACACTCGTATTCCGTTGATACAGAGCATCGTTCGGCTGCGTGCGTACAACGCGAACGTGACGAACGACATGTCGCTGGACGCCTACATCATCTATTCCAAGTAGGTTCAGCCGAAAGGAGTGTATGGTATGGCGGATATCAACGTACAGGCTCTGTACAATCAGAAGGAACGCGAGTTCAAGGTTCAGGGCGCGGGACTGGAAAGGTTCGGCCTCGACTTCATTGCGGCTGTGAACCGAACAGCGCGGCGTATTAACACACTCGCGAACCTAGCGGATCAGATCACTCCTATCAGCAACACCGAGAGCGGCACTACTCTAGGCATAGACGAGAAGTATGAACCCGTCGTGTCTGATGGCGTTTCTCTGTTCATGATGAAAATGGGGCAGCGTCCAGTGTCGGGACAGGAAACCAATATGAAGACGCTGAAAGACGAGTTCGAGGAAGGCATCGGCTCCATTGAGTACGACATCCGCAACATCGCGCAACTCGCGGACACTGACGACGACACTACCGATACAATCGGGTTAGGAGCATTAGGCTAATGGCGGGATTTCCTGACAAGTACGATGTATTCACTTTGGGCGCAGGGTTCCCGCCCGGGCTAAAGACTGCCGACCCATCTACCGATATCGAGCCGGACGAGACGCCGGATGGTTACAACTTCAATCTGGACAAGGACGGGCGGTTGGCTAAGAACGTGACGATACCGACGGGCAGCAGCCGGATACAGAAGTCTATTGACATTACTGAAGGTGCTTTGACTGTCCCGTACTTGTGGCACTACCGGCGGCTGTGGAACATTACGGGCCGCACGGCGTCAACCGCAGCGACATACGTTGTCTACGGCGCACAGGACTACGACGCCATACTGTTCAAGCAGCGCAACGGGCGAATCGACTTCAACGAAGACGCGCAGACGATACTCGCGCTCGTACCGTTCGGCGACGACTCGCTCTTCGTTGCCAAGTCCACGGGCGGCTACGTCCTCACGAACCTGTCGGACACACGCGCCTTCTTCCAGCGCAGCGACATCATCCAAGAGCTGGCTACGAGCGCAGCGGCGAACATCATCGAACTCGACGGCGCGATCTACGTCAGCAACGCCAACGGCATCTTCGCATACGCTGGCGGCAAGACGGTCGAGATCAGCCGGAAGGTGCGTGACGACACAACCAATTTTGCAAGCAAAGCTTTAACAGCCGACTACGAGAAAAAGCGGATCATTGGTGATTCCAGCTTTGTGTATGAACCGAACACCAAAAAATTATTCAAATACACAGGTTCAGGGTTCAGATACACCAGCAGGCAAATCCATACGCCAGACTGGCGACCCTTTTCCGTTGGTCGGCTTATTTTTATCATAGAACAAGCGGACGAAAACGGCGGCTGGTTCAATTATCAGGTTAAGTACGAGGACGAACCGTGGACTGATGATCAATTGGTGAACGTTGATTTCGAGAGCGAAGAGTTCACGCGCAAGACGGAAGACTTAGCGCAGGAGCGTTCCGTTCACCGATTCCAGCTTCGGATAACTGATATGTCAACGAACTTGTACATCAAAGAAATTCGTGTGGATCAGAAAACCTTTAACGCGGATGATTATTCAACATGACACAGATATTTGGTAGCACAACGGCGGAAGCGGATGCGAGGTTGGTGACGAAAGACAAGGATGTCGCCAAGGCTGGCTTCACGCTTGTTCGGGCGTGGCCGTATATTGACGCGACGCTTGCTGATACTTTGTCGGTCACCCTGGATGCCATTGCTACTTATGGCCCGACGACAAAAGCTCAGGCCGACGGACAGGAGTACGACGGTACTTTCGTCAACTCCAAGGTGCGGGCGATTGAAGGCAACTCGAAGGACAGCGACCGCAGCGTAACTCTTCAGCAGACGCTTATCAAGGTAGACAGTCCCGCAAACGCTACGGCACTCGCCGCGCTGGATTACACATGCACGCAAGACAATGAGATCCTTGACCTGTTCGCGTTGGAAGCGGGCGAGGGTGACAGGTACGCGTGCGTATGGAACAACATTAATCCGTCGCAGCAAGTGACGCTGATTGCTGTATCGGACGCCAGCCTTGTGACGGCGATTGCGCCCGCCGCCGGAACGTGGTCCTATAAGAGCCGCCGCTTCCAGGTGATGGATGATGGCACAGCCCGCTTTATCGTCGTGTTTGAACAGAATGTGTGGACGGCTGATTGGGCAACTGATGTCCGCGACGTGTCCGAGACGAACGCTTCAGGCGTGCGCAGCACACAGGTGCGGCAGGCCTCGGGTATAGATACTGCGGATCTCGATGCTCAGTACGCGGCGGTTGCGGCGGCTTCTGGCTATGAGCTGGATACCGCGACCATGCGCGAAACAGGCAACGGCAAGGGCACGGTCAGTTCGCAGGAGACGAAAGAGAACGCGATAGCTGATGCCGAGATTATCTCGCGGTTTGTTGCAGCGAACGGCACGCAAGAAGAAGCGCAGACGGTTATCTGGTACAACCTTTCATCTACACCCACAGGCGGTGATGCAGAAAAGGTTTATAAGGATGCGAAGGACAATTCTGCCGACATGACCGCCGCGACTTACGAAGCCGCTCCCGCCGGACATCTATTAAAGTACGTCGAGCGCCGCGACCATCCGAACAACATCCTTCAGGACATCGTCCGCGTAACGTTCAAGCCGGACATCACGGTTCAGACATGGCTGGACGGCGATATCGAATTCGATAAATCAACCGCAACCCTACCGTCAACCGTCACTATTCACGTTAAGAATTTCTCAACATCCGCTAATGCTGAAGCCTTTCTCGATCAGGCTGGAACAAACCTGAGCGGCACGCAGGTTAATTACATGGGCCGTGGCCGCTGGAAGGTCACGAGGGTAAGGGCTTAATGGCTGAAGAAGTTTCAATCGAAGCGCAGGTTCAACTGTTGGCGACAGATGTCAGGTCTCTGTCGGACAGTATGGCGGCATTCGTTGAAGGCAATGCAAAGGAGGCGGGTGCCGAAGAAGCAAGTGCGCCCGAAGAAGCTGCGGCGGTTGAAGAGACAATCGATGTTCAATCGCTTGTTACGCAGCAGGCCGCAACGATTTCGATATTGTCGGAAAATGTTAATGCGTTGCAAGAGCAGTTCAGGAGTATACGCGAACAAGTGATAATGACGGATCTGAAAAACGCTGAGTTGCAGATGGGGCTTGACGTGGGGCTGGCCGCTTCGGAAGACGTGACATCAAGGGTGTCGGGACTAGAATCGGTGGACGATGACCAGTTTGAGAAGTACAGGGAGGATGGGGAAGACGCAGCAGCGTTCAGCGGCAATGTTTATATCTCAGGAGTGAAGACGACGGGTTTGGCCGACACGCCTGCTTTGCCGTATGTGAAGGTTGACGTGGCGGCGTTGACGGCGACGGAAGATGCAGGACCAATGCCGCTAACGTTTCCAAGTAACGAGGAGTGGTATGAAAAGTCTAAGACTTTTGGTGATATTCATGTCACTCGCTTCTAGTGCTTTAGCTGGTTGGAATGCGAATGCGTGGCCGTCAACGAACGGAGTGTTCAGGTTTGCGAATAGCACAGACTTAGTATTGATAACGAACTACTACGCACTGAGGCATCAAGTGACAGTGAGCGTGACGAACAAGACGATTGATGGAGCGGGTACGGACGAGATCACTGGGTTCAATACCGGCGGTTGGACGTATGCGCTTCCCGGCAATTCGTACCAGACAACGAACGCATGGGCCACCAACTTTGCGGCGACTTCGCTCTGGCAGGAGTCGGGCATGCGCCTGACGGTCGCGCAGTCGGCCAACTCCAATTTCTTTGTTCTGACGAACCAGCTCGATTACTTCACCGACCTTCAGTACGGGAACACGCTGACCGCTGAAACGAACATCATTGCCAATCCCGCGACGAACGTGGTGACGAATGTGTACCGCGTGATTTTCGCCGCGTACACGAACGAAATCATCGAGGAAGTCTCGGACGTTGTGACGGGTGCGCTGGTGTCTTCGGCGTTCGCCATGTCGCGAGCGAATGTGAAGGATGTGCGCTCGCTGGATGGGTACAAGTCAGTACGAGAGCGTTTCCTTGCCATAACTTATTACATTGGTGAAGGCCGACATTTTAATACCGATATAACTTTTCCGCCGTTTACTAATGACATGGCGAAGGTTAAATTCTTCAGAAATGAGCGAGACAATTTAGTTGAGTTAAAATTCTGGCTTAGGTCCATGACTGTCCAAGGTCATTTTGCCGACAGGTCCACGTCTGTAGATGGTGATTTCAATGGATATTTTTCTAATGAGACCAATCAAAATTGGCAGCGGTTGTATCTAACAAATCTCGTCGCCAATGTTAATTTGTCTGCTAATGGTGCTTTTATTATGCCGACGAATTATTTCAACTATACTCCTTACCGTGACCTTGATGGAATCGGCAGCGATATCACAAACGAATTCACTTCCACGAACGATAATTCAGCAAGAGGTGGTCCTTTCACGGTTCTTGACTATGGGTGGTTGCCGTTTACCAATATCATTGGAGAGATGCTTTATTCTGCGGAAAATATAACAAATTTTGTAGCGAATGACATATTTACAGTTCCTAATGTCTTTCCTACATATCCAGCAGGACAAGCTGTGTGTGCCAATGATACGAGTCCGAACAGTTCTACTTCAAGTTATGCTGATGCCGTCGCTGGTGTGGTTTGGCCTAATGCTTTCGCCAATGATGTATATTTAGATCCTAATCCTATTGGTTCGTGGTTCGCAGCAAAAGGTTCATGGAGCGTAAGGGCTGGTGTATACCAAGCCGCATGGAACACCCGCATGGCTACTGATTCAGTGGCGTTTGCTTACGATATGTACGGGCGCATCACGGCTGAGACAAATGCATTCGTCTTTACGCCACCACGTTCACCCGGTGGTGTGCGTGTGTTTGATTCTCAGGGCGACCCAAGAGTGAAGGACTATCCTCAAATATGGAAAATGGGGACGACGACAAATAGCGGTCCGACTGATGACTTCGGTTGGGGTGGAGGCGTATTCTCCAATATATTCCTTGTTCCATTTGGCCCGATAAACTTTGCGACAGTGCCGACAGCACCAGCGACCGATCCCGATGTTGGCGGGGATAGAACTAGAGGCTGGTGGTTAGGTTCGACTTATCAGTCTACAGCAACCAATGCTGGACATATAGGCGGCGTG
>Ga0307928_10001315_pt1 | contig 18787 bp, 30 predicted proteins | sample AceLakmetagen232_FD_201815 | JGI IMG/M metagenome (GOLD analysis project Ga0307928, IMG submission 201815) | Saline water microbial communities from Ace Lake, Antarctica - #232 | ecosystem: Environmental > Aquatic > Non-marine Saline and Alkaline > Saline | place: Antarctica: Ace Lake... | reverse complement strand
AAAGGTAGAAAAGTTTATTTAAAATACAAACTATTTTTAATCTTTTTTTAATCTTTTTTCTTAACTACTTCTTTATCACACGTTTAACCCAACAATATTTTTTCCTCGTTTTTAAATAATCTAAGTTATCATCGTTATCATAAGCTTCTCTTTCAAATGATAAGTTTCTATAAGCTCCCTTTCCGTAGATAAATAACTTAATAACCCATTCAAGTAAGTACCATAAATAGAAAGGAATAATTAACATTTCTAATTGTTGTTTCCAATGTATTGATTCGTGGTTCTTAGTTCGTTTACTAACATTTTCAAGTGTTCTATATTTCTGATTAATATAAATACCAAAAGGTGCTAACGTAATTCCTACGGGCCAATTAAAAGTAATTAGTTTAACAAACCAATTGAACTTCTTTAATTTTGGTTCAAACATAATTTTAAAGGATTCTTTAAAATTATATATTAATTTTTTCTTTTAGTTGTTTCAATTTTAAAAGTCTACGTTCTATTATAGTTGTAGTAAAAAATTCTACATTATCATCAACATAATCAAACGGTACATAAATACAAAATTCAACAGGTAGATTATTTGAATCGAAATATGAATTTTCACAAACATAATAGAAATGATTCATATAACCTTTTTTATATATTTTGTTCGTCATTACTTCAATTTCAACTTGATCAATTATAATAATTCTATTTTCAAGAACATCGTAATTTTTAGTTATCCCACCAGGAGAATATGTAATTCTGTAAACCTGTGGTTGTTTTTCTTCAACCCGTAATTGTTTCTTTACACCTTTCCAAAGAATTCTTTCTTCTTCTGACATATCTATCTTATGAACTTTTGTATTCATTTTACAAAGGTAAAAAATTTTATATATAATACCAAATATAATTGACATTATTATGCCTAGTATGAAGAAAGAAAAGAAAGCACGTTCTAAATCTCAACAAAGATTATTTGGAATGGTCACTGCTTATAAATCTGGTAAACTCAAATTAGACGATTTACCACCATCATTATCAAAGAAAATTAAATCTATTGCTGATGGTAAAAAGAGGAAAACAGGTGATAAAAGAAGAAAAACTAAAGGTGTTACAAAAAAAGCTGCAAAAGAAATGGCTGAAACTAAACATAAAGGATTACCTGAAACGGTAAAAGAAACGTACATTAAAAGATTATCAAATGTTCTTAATGAAGATAAAAATGATGATAATTATATGGATGCTTTAAAAGGCGGAGAAGCAGAAAATATGACTATTGAAGATATTGCTAAAAAACACAATGTTCCAATAGGATATATTGAAATGATAATGCCTGATGCTATTGAAATAGAAATGGAACACACAGATGATGCAGAAGTAGCAGCTAGAATAGCATTAGATCATTTATGGGAAACACCTTTGTATTATAATGAAGAAAAAGGTTTACCTAATATGGAAGAAGAACTTGAAGATTTAGATGAAGAAGAACTTGAAGAAATAGTAGTTAAGAAATATAATGCTGAACTTGATGAATTAGATGAAGAAGAACTTGAAGAAAAAGAAGAAGAACTTGATAAAGAAATAATAAAGAGAGTTAAGAAGTTTAATGAAATGGAAGATGATTTAGAAGAAATTAAAGAATCAGTCAATACTAAAAATAGTGAAATAAGAGAACAAATTAATAAATTATTAGATGTCATTCGTTTTGCAAAAACAAGAGCTGAAGCAGAAGAATTACAAGATGAAGTAGATGAACTCGAAGAATTATTAGCAGAAGAAGGTGAACCACATAATGAAAGTTCAGAAAAGAAATAGTTGAAAAAAATAAAATCAATATTATGAGAACTGTACAAAATTATAATGACTTTTTAAATGAAGTTAACCGTGACGAAGATGATTGGGCAAATAAACAAATAGAAGATCATTTAAGAGGTGGACAAGAAGAACAGATAGATGGCAAATATAAATCAATATCAGATTTCGAAGAAGGTAAGAATTATGATAGTGAAAATGGTGATGACATCAAAATAAATACAATTAGTGATACTCATATCAGTTTCGTTAAAAATGGAAGTATGCAAGACTATAAAAATCATAACACATTTTTAAATTATATGAATGGTGCAAAATTTGACATAAAAGAATTTTAATAATTATGAAATATTTGAAAGTATTTGAAAGCAAAATTCTTGATGACATTCTTGATAAAATTTCTGATGATGGTGAAAAGAATCTTACTTCATGGGAAAGAGAATATTTGGCATCTTTTAGTGATGTACATAAAAGAAATGATATGGAAAAACAAAAAATGTTAAGTGATAAACCTGAATTTGTTGAAGATGAATTAGACCCAAGTATGTACCCGAATGAAGATGGTACAATTGATCCTATTTATGATGAATTTACAGAATCAGAAGATCATTGGAATAGTGTTGATGATAACGACCTAAATGAATTCTTTGAGAAATTTGAGCTTCCTGGAAATTATGGTGATACACATTGGGAAGATATACCAAGAGAAATAAAAAAGATGTTTAAAACATTCCTAATGCAAAAAGGATATATTGAAAGATAAATTATAACTTTACATATTTATCAATGAGTAATGAACTAAAATCAATTTCATCTTTCGCAGCTTTCATATGATAGATAGCAACATCTTTGACAGGATTGGGTCTATTGTTATTCCTTATTAGACATGAATTAACACTTTCATCAAAATCCACGATTTCAATTTCAATATTCTTATTCATTTGACCAGCCATTGTTCTAATCGCAAAAATGGTTTCTTCTAATTTAGATGCATAACAGTTAGTATCATCCAATACAACGTGTTTATCTAATGATATACACATCCTAACCATTTCCACCCTTAATACCCGTAGAAAGTTCTCGTTACCATCTGTGGTCTTACCTGCGTCAAGCATGTTCCTTAAATCATCCCTGTTAATCCTTTTTGTATTAGGATTATCAAGAACGTATTTCTTTGCCCAAGTGGACTTACCACAAGCAGGAATCCCGACTAATATTTTAATGTTTAATGTCATTTCTTATTTTTTCTAATTTCTTTATACGACTATACTGTTTCACAGATATATTATTATTACAAATATACAAAAATTCTTGCAAATTACCAAATAAATCTAATTCAGATGCAATATAAATTTTATTTTTACCATAAGAATCTTTAGAACGTTTTAACAAATGATAATATTCTAAAACCAATACAAAATAACTACCTATCGAATACCTAATACCATTATTGAATGTAATTTCATATACAACATCCGATGTAGTTGAAAAATAAGTATATTTTTTAGCATATAATTTTAACGAATCAAATAAACTAATAAATTCCTGTGGGGAATTATTCATTATATTAATTTTATATTTTATTTTTTCAGGTGTTTTATCCATTAATTTTATTTTTTATTTTCCTTAATTTTTTGATTCTTAAAAATTGTTCGATAGTTAATTGATTATCTATCATAGTAATCAAATCATTTATTGAATTCATTTCAGTTATTGATTCTTTAATTTCAAATGTTTTAGAATCATAAGAAATAAATCCTAAACTTTTCATTATATCATACCAATCTTTACACACTTTTAATCCTAAATTCGTTTCAGATATTAAACCTTTTACTAAAAATAATGAACTATTCATTTTATCGTTTTTATTTTCTAATGCAATCAATGTAGCCATCATTAATTCATAAAAATGAAAATTATTCCCGTAATTCTTAAAATCTTTATAAAGTAGATTTTGTTTTAAAAGTTCGTACATATTTTAATTTTTTTATAAATCGATGCAGAATTATGATATACTTATATACTATTAATATTATTTTGTTATTTTAAGCATCTCTATTTTTATTCTTCTCATACATTGTGGACATTTAACTTGTTCATTTACTCTGCCCCATTTTTCTGATTCAAAATTTATTTCTAATTTACCATTTATCATTTGTTCAAGTTTATAATGAGGTGCAAGACCACAATCTGTACAAGAGAAATTTTCTAAGATAGATTTATAAGCACCATCTTTTAAATGTTGAACATATATTTTAGTTTCTTCTTCCATTTATTAATTTTTTAATTTTCGTGTTTCTCATTTCAAATAGATAACGTTGTTTTAAAGTATTAGGAATTTTTACATCCCATTGTTCTTGACGAATATTTCTAATATCAAAATTAACATCTAAACATATTGTATATAATATAAAACCATCATCATGTAATGTGTGTGTAGTATACCCATTATCAATTATTAATTTTGAAACAATATTTGACAACCCAAATTCATCTTTTACATAGGTAACTAATTCAAAGTTTATGATTTTATCTTTGAACATTTTACAGGTTATAATATTAATTTGTGGTTTATTATCCATTTAGTATTTTTTTAATTTTCTTGTATCTTAATTGTATTTTAGCTTCTTTATAATATTTTGTAAATTGTTCGGGGTATCGGTGAAACCACCAATCGGCAGCGTGTTCATGTATTAATGGATCATCTGTCATCTGTTTAACATATATTTTATAGGCTAATTTACCTATACCTGTCCAATTATTTTCATTTACCATATTAATTAAACTTTTAAGTAATTCACAAATATAATCATTATAATTAATAAAAACAAATAATGGACGAACAAATTAAACTTGATAAGGAATATGTAACATCCTTAATTAGAGTCATTTTAGATAAAAGTCATTCTGACCCACAAAAGAAACAAATTCGTGAGCATCGTGATAGATTAAATTTTGCATGTCCTATTTGTGGAGATTCACATAAACACACAGGTAAAAAAAGAGGAAATCTTTATTACAAGAATATGTATTATGTGTGTTATAATGAGGAAGCTTGTTCAAGGTCATTTACAAATTTATTAAAGACATTTGGTATTGATATGGATTTGGATAAGAAACTTGAATTATATGATTATATAGAACAGAATGTTAATTATTATAATCCTGATGATGTACAGTTTGATAACCTCAATAAACTTTATGATGTAGATGACTTAGTGGAATTTTTTAAAACAAATAAATCAAGAGGTTTGACAGGGCTTAGACCGTTAACTCAGGGGAGTGTTGTATGGAATCATGTAGTTAATGAAAGAAAGATAAGGAATCCTATTAATATATATGAAGGGATATTTTATATAACTCCAAAGTGGAAGTTCCCTGTAATGGTTTATATGAATAAGATAAAAGAAAAGGTAGTATCTTTTCAAACTCGTAATTTATTGGAGGGAGAAAAAAGACATTTTAAGATATTTGATTTTTCAAGAATATATGATTTAATGTATCCTGAAAACGAATTAGATGAACAAGAAAGAATATCTTATGATAAACTTTCTCATTTCTTTAATATATTTAATGTTGATTTTTCAAGACCTGTTCATATGTTTGAAGGGTATACAGATAGTTTATTCCTTTCTAATTCTATTGGTCAGATTGGTGTTAATACTGATCTATCATTCTTATTAAAGGAAGAAGGGATTGAATTTAGATTTGTCTATGACAATGATGTAGCGGGGTTTAAGAAGTCAAGGAAGATGTTAGAACAAGGTCATCAAGTATTTCTTTGGAATAAATTTTTTATTGATATGATGAAAGAATATAAAGGAGGAAAATCTAAACCTGATATGGCTCGTATGTTGAAAGATACTAAAGACTTTAATAGTTTAGGTAAGAAATTTAGCCGACCAATCGAAAAAATATTTGACTTTTCAAAATATTTCACAAATGATGAATTGGATATTTATTATTTTGATGACTTGGAAGTAATTTATAAAACCGAAGTATAATTTGGTAGTTTCAAAAAAAATTCGTAATATTGTCCTATTAAATTATAAATTATAAATAAATGTCAGTAAACTTAAAACCAAAAGACAAAGTAGATTTATTAAAATCATTAAACATATTTGTGTTTGATAGTGCTAGTAGTGATGATTTATTATTAGTAAGAAATAAAATCACCGTTCCATATAATGCAACTAATTTTATGTTGATTACAGAAGAAGAACTAATTTCTGATGTTTTAAGAAGATTTAGAGAAAAACAAATGGATACTATACCAGAAGGTGACACATCTAATGAATATGTTTATGATGATGATATTTATGAAGATGAAGGTAGTTGGATGGATGTACCTGTGACTGATTTAACAATAAATAGTGATGATGAAAGATATGAAGATTACTGGGAAAAATTAAACCATGAATCTAATGATGATATGGATTTGTTAGATGAAAGAATGTGTGGATATCTTTGTAGAGATAATAGACCCGTACAGTATAAAGAAATTAATATAGTTTTAAAAAAGAAAAATATCCGAGATAAACTTATCGAAAAAGGATTATTATGTACAGAATCGTAATAAATTGCACGATTCCGAACAATAAAAAATAGAAAACCCAATATTTTTATAGTATATATACTTATCTTCCAATTAGTTAAACAATTTGGTACGGTAATTGTATTTTACCAAATAGAAATAAAAAATAAAATAAATATAAAATGAAAACAACAATGAAAAAAATTGTAATTATGATAGGTCTATTATTTGTAGGACTATTAGTTAATTCGAACATCAACACAGATAGAGAATTAGTTTCACCATCAGTGATAATTGATAGTGAAATTTTAATAGAAGATGATATTCAATTAGAAGATTGGATGACATTACCGTTTGTTAAAATTGCGAATGTAACCATTCACAAAACAAATTACATATTCTACGAAGAAAAATTAGTAGTAGAAGATTGGATGACAAAACCATTCGGTGGTACTATTGAAGAAGTAATGGTATTAGAACCTTGGATGTTAGTACCTTTTTATGTATAAAAAATAATTAAATAACTATGGCAATATTATATGATAGAATTAGAAGAGTAAGAGGAAAAGAAGCTAAGTGGTTAGGTGTTCTTGGTGGAATATCTAAACATCTTAACCCAGAAGCAGATCCATTAATACTAAGACTAATATTTTTTCTAATAGCTCTTATGTCAGGTGGATTCATAATGTTAATTATTTATCTTACATTGGCAGCTACACTACAAATCGAACCATTAGAAGAATAATTTAATATAAGTAATCTAATGATATTGTAAACCACTTAGATGTTCCTGTTATATTATGATAAACAACCCTCATAACCGTATTAGCTGGTACGAAAGAAGCACCAATTTTAGATTCACCAACTGAACAGAATCCAGGCGCACTAAATCTCCAATGTGGTACAACCTTTACAGTAAACATAATATATGTCATTGCTGATAAATCTGTATCTAATGGATTTTCAATTGTTATAGTTAGATTTACTTTATCCATATCAATAACTCTACCTAATTCTTGACCATTTATTGTAATATAATACCCTAACATCATATCAGCTTGTGTGAATACTGTATCATTAACATATAATGTAGTATCACCTGATGAATGAGGTTGTCTTAATACACCACAAACAGTATTTGGTGCTATATGAAATTCAGCAATATCACTTATTTGATTTTCTGCAACTAACCATTCAGATGAAAACAAAGATACAGGATATGGAAAAGATAAATCTTCATATGTTGATCCTGTTTCGGATGGAATTTCTAAATCAATTGTACAAGATTGGAAATGTCCTTGTGTTAAACCATGATATTGTTCTTCCATAATTTTTACTTTTTCAGTATAAACTTCAATAATTTCTTCACCTTGATGTTCTGATACTAAAGTATCAACAGATATTTCTTGTTCTGTTGTTAAGTCAAGTGATGTGATAATATTTACATTATCTCCTTGTACTACTAAATTTTCAATAGGTATATTTATATCTTTTATTTCTTCTATAAAAGAACCCATATCTATTTTTTGTAAAGGGAAATGATTTTGTATTGAATATGTATAAGTCATTATTGTTTATTTTTATTTTTTAATCTATTCTAAATATATTGAATGTTGTTGATAATGGAACAGTATAAAAACTACCTGTTCCTTCTTTTCTTTTAACATAAAATGATATTTCGTCATTTTCTTTAGCATCATATATAAAAGAATTATTTATAGAACTATATCCTTGACTCTTTCCATGAAAATATGAGTATGACATTGATTTTTCTATAATATTTTCCCCTATTTTTATATATCCAGAAACAGTTGATCTGTTACCATTGTACATATCTAATGATATGTTAAATGAAACAAAAAAGTGTCCACTTGATAAAATTTTTATAGAGTTTTTATCACTACCAATAGCAAAATCATCATCTTCATTAACACCAAAATCATCATCAAAGAAAATTTGTGTTTCATTACCTTGAACAACTTGTTTAGTATTATTTATACCAACTTCTAAATGTTTAATTTTACCATAAGCATTTCCATTATCACTACCAATTATATTTTCATTACCGTCTATATCGGTTGTAGATAAACTTCCATCTTCTGTAACATTTAATGATAATCCCCCTATTTCTAATGATTTTGAACTAACGTCCCTGTTTATTATTAATGTGTGACATTTAAACATAAATTATTCTTTGTTTTTTGGATATGATATTATCAGTCAATATATTAAATTTTATATGTAAAAATAAAATAAAAAATAAAACTTTTTAGTTATTTATTAATATGTAAATAAAAATAATGTATTAAATATGTTAGATAAGAATAAGTTCCATGAAATTGATGTTATTGAAGGTTTAAAATCATTGGACGATGAAACAGCAGATGTTATTATAATTGACCCACCATATAATATAGGTAAAGATTTTGGTAACAATAAAGACAAAGAAAATATTGATGAATATATAAAATGGTGTTGTGATTGGCTTGATGAATCGTATAGAGTTTTGAAACCAACAGGTTCTATATACATTTATGGATTTAGTGAGATATTATCACGTATATCGGCTAAGATTGATTTCAATAAACATCGTTGGTTGATATGGCATTATACAAATAAAACAGTACCAACATTTAAATCAGGATGGCAAAGATCACATGAATCAATTATTCATACTTGGAAAGATAAACCAATATTCAATGTAGATGATGTTAGAGTTCCATATTCTGAATCTTTTTTAAAAAATTCAGTAGGAAAGAAAAGAAAAGGTGGTCGTGCAAGATATGGTAATAGTGATGATACTGTATATACAGCACATGAAAACGGAGCATTACCAAGAGATGTTATAATAGATATTTCTGCTTTAGCAGGTGGTGCTGGTAGAAAAGAAAGATACTTTTTACATAAAGGTGAAGTTTATCCATCAAGTGAATGGAAAAATTTTAAAGAATCAGAATGTATTAAACACCCTACACAAAAACCATATAAGCTAACTGAAAAATTATTATTATCTTCTAAACCAAAAGAAAATGGGTTTGTAGTTATACCATTTGCTGGTTCTGGAAGTGAAGGTATAGTCTGTGATAGAATGAATTTAGATTTTATAGGATTTGATATTAATCCTGAATATATTTTACTATCAAACGAGGCTGTGAAAAATAATTTCAAACTTTTCTAATATTATAGTATATCTATTCTTAGTATTAATTTCTTTAAAAATATAAATATGATTTCAAAAAATGACCTAAACAAGTTTTATGTATTATTGTTATTAAACCCTAAAAAAGACTACCCTGAAATTAAAAGGTATGTTAAACGTTTAGGTTTATTGGATTATCTAATAGATAAGGATACTTTTGAAAGTATAAAACACCAACCATCTACCCCATTTTACATTTCAAAATTATCTAAAAATATAACACCTTTTGGATGGTTTTTCGATAAAAATAAGCAAGATATCTTAAAAAAGGTTGATTTCTTCATAAGAAAATTAGACGGGTTTAATGATGGTGATTTTATAAATTTAAAAAACAATATTCTTAATGGGAATATAGATTCAATTTTTCCAAAACCTTCTGATAGAACTTATAATGAGTCTGATGATGATGGTGAGAAATTGAAATTTTATTTGAATGATATATTCAAAGATGATAATACTGTTTTTAATTTTAAAGAAGCATTACAGTCTCATATAAACAATTTTAGATTCCATAATGATATGGATGTAGGTTCTTCTAATTTTGAATCTCTTGTTAATAAATCAACTAATGATAATAATATTCCAAACGAATATATTCACAGAAGTCATAAAGCAGGTAGAGATATTACAATAAATGATAGGAGTTTATCACTTAAAGCATGGCATCCACAACCTACGTGGGTTAAACCATCAAAGAAAGATGTTATTAAGATATGTAAAATGTCATCATACCGTTTAACTAAAGCTAAACGTTCATTACCTTTAATAGTAGATACTATTAAAAAGAATGAAGAAATGAATGATTATTACCTTTATATAATAAATTCAGATATAGGTGATAAGATCAATTCTGAGATTTATTTGATTCCGAATAAAGAAATGTTAATAAATGACTTTGAGTGGAATAAAAATTATGGAAGAGAAGATGAATTTGTGGGTTTTAAAACTACAAACACAATAGAAAAGTCTCTTATTGAAACAATGTACATTTCATTTAGTCAATCAGACCAATTATGGATTGATCTTAACTATGATATGATTCAAAGATTTAAAATTTTGAATTTTAAAATGGATAAATGTAAGATTAATTCCAAATCTTTTGTTTACAAACCACAGTAAAAAATAAAAAAGGAATTTAAATAATTCCTTTTCTTTTTTGTATTCCTTTAATCATTATTTTAAGAACTTTTCTTCTTCTTGATAATGTTTTCTTTATTTGTTCTACTTCTTTATCACTTAGTTTATCTCCACTATGATACCAAGATTCAAATACAATTTCTTTCCCGTTTAATTCTATTATTGATGGTGCATTAGTGCGATGTCTTTCTCCTTTATACCAATATTCTAATTTAATAATTTTATTGCCAAGATAAACAACAACAGCAGGTTTATTTGTCGCATTGTGTCTTTTAGTTTCTAAAATTTGATCATCCCTGCCTAAAACATCATAACAATATTCCACTTTTCTATATCTACTTCTATTATTATAACTAACTTTTTTATAGTAATGAATTAGTTCATTTTTGGTTATACTTGATATGACTTCATTTTTTCCCATGATAATAAAACATTTATCTGTTTTATCTATATATTAAATATATTGCAAAAAATAATGATTTTTAATGAATAAAGCAGATTTTTATTATCTAAAAAATTTAAAAGATATATTAGATTATGGTGAATGGGATGAAAACCCAAGACCTAAATGGAAAGACGGAACACCCGCACATAGTAAATTTATAACACAAGTTTTTGAAGAATATAATATAGACAAAGGAGAGTTCCCTATTACTACATTAAGGAACACTGCAACTAAAATGGGAATTAAAGAAATTCTTTGGATATACCAACAACAATCAAATAAACTTTCTGATGCACATGACTTAGGAATTAAGTGGTGGGATGAATGGAATATAGGAGATGATACTATTGGACAGAGATATGGTGCAACAGTTAAGAATTATGACCTTGTAAATGGTATATTAACGTCATTAAAGGAAGATCCATATTCACGTAGGCACATCATCAACTTATACCAAGAAAGTGATTTAAGGTCATCTAAAGGGTTAAATCCGTGTGCTTATGAAACATTGTGGTCAATTAGAAAACTTAACGGTGAATTTTATATTGATATGACGTTAATCCAAAGATCAAATGATTATATTACTGCTGGATATATCAATAAAATTCAATATGTTGCTTTGATGATGATGGTAGCTGGTCATTTAGGTTATAAAGTGGGTAAATTTTGTCATTTAACACAGAATCTACATGTTTATGATAGACATTTTGATGCAGCTACAGAAATTTTAACTAGGAAACCAATAATAACTGAAATACCTAAAATAAGTTTAAAAGAAAATAAAAATTTTTATGATTATAATATCGGTGATTTTATTATAGAAGGAATCGGTGGTATTATGAAATTAAATACAAAATTAGAAATTGCTGTATAATGGCAACTACATTCACAATTCCAACAAATGATTTAATATCTAGGGATATAATAGTTAATGGCGAAGTTCATATTAGTGGGTTTTTAGGAATAATGGATTCTGAAACTGAAAAATATGCAAAATTACATGTGGATGATTCAGTAGGTATAATTACTGTTCTTGGGGATTTATATATACAATCTAGTGAAGTTCTTGTCAAAGATGCAATAGCATTTTACGACATGAAATTAAGAAGGGATGAAACTTTTAGTCAAAAAACAACTAAAAGTAATAGTGTGGTTATTTCAACTGAAAGATTAATTGTTTATGGAAAAATAAAATCGGAATCAGATGTAATATACTATTCAACAAAAGTACATAATAAAGTAAAAAGATTGAAAATAGATAAATTAGTAACTAACATTAAAAACAAAAAATTTAAATGAGTAAAAAACAAAAGAAGAATACCTTATTTTTTAAAATTAATCACCAGATTAGATCATCCGAAGTAAGATTAGTAGGGAATAATATTGAAACTGGTGTTTATACTACCCAAGAAGCTAAAGACATAGCTGATAATTTAGATATGGATTTGATTGAAATCAGTCCAAACGCTAACCCACCTGTATGTAAAGTAGAAGATTACAGTAAGTTTCTTTATGATATGAAAAAGAAACAAAAGGATCAAGAAAAGAAAAGTAGACAAAGCCAAGCTGAATTAAAAGAAATAAGATTTGGTCCAAATACGGATGAACATGATTTTAATTTCAAAAAGAATCATGCAGAAAATTTCTTAAAGAGAGGTGATAAAGTTAAAGCTTTTGTGTTTTTCAAGGGTAGAGAAATGATGTTCAAAGAAAAAGGACAAATTCTATTATTGAAATTGGCTGACCAGTTAGAAGATGTTGGTGCAGTAGAAAGTATGCCAAAGATGGAAGGAAATAAGATGATTATGTTTATAAAACCTAAAAAATAATAATATCTCAATGTCTAAATCAAAGTCCAAAGAATTAAAAATGGGTGTATGGAATGAAAAATTAAAAAGAATTGTATGGACACCCGAACACAGACTTTCTCAAAAAGATAAAAACAAAATAAAATATATAGAATAAACAATCATCCACCAAATGGGTAACATATTTAAAAGAATGAAAAACAAAAAAGAAAATTCGATTCAATGGAGTAATACTGAATCAGACGATAAGATACAAAATAGTGGATGGTCAGAAGATGCTAAAACATTAGCTGGTAAACCATTATATAGATTATATTACGATAATGATAAAAAAGATGTGTATCTTTTAGATGTTGAATACGATGTGACATATCAAGTTCCTTTGGGAGCAAAGGCTAAAGGTTATACCTTGGCGAGTAAATTGTTTAGTAAATATGTTAAAAGTTAATTATATGTTTTCATTAAAATTTGTTAATGATTTTTCCATTTCATCGAGTTTGTTTTGATGTCTTTTAATTTCTTTCTTAATCTTCCCAGATTCAAAACTAAAAGAACCTTTTATAAATTTTTTCATTTTTTCATAAACATCAATCCAATCATCAGATTCAATTTTATCTTCATTGTCACCTTGTTTACAATAACATATCCATCCATTATCATTATAAGAAATGGTAAAATATACCCACCAAAATCTTACTTTTACACCATAACCACGAATATGAAATGTATTCATATCAAATGGTTCTCTTATTTCAAAATCTGAACTTAAACTATTCATCATATCATTATATGCTTTATAAATTGGATATTTTTCATCACCCATTTTCATTTTTATTTGTTCTTCTGAAACAGGTGTCATCTTATCCCTAAGGCTTTCGTTATATTGATTATAGTTTTTCATTAATTTCAGATATCGATTTTTCTATATTATTAATAGTTATTTTAAATTTACTTATTTTTTGGTTTACTATTTCTTTTTCTCTTTCTAAATATTTATTTGAATCAATTACAATTTGTTTATAAACATCATCCCATGTATCATATCCACTATTTTCAATAGGTGGGTGATCACTATTATTTCTGTATTTATGAGGGTAATACCATTTATCCCCATCAAATGATACTCTGAAACTATTAGAATATAATCTTACATCAAAATGAGGTATTTCTGGTATTCTATCCCATGTAGCATCTAATAAAATTTCATGAGGTTCAAATGATGGTGTAAGACTATTAAATGCATCAGATAAATTTTTCCAAATATAAAATTTTTCCTCACCCATTACATTTCTAATATCTTCTTCTGTTTTAGGAGTCATCTTATCTCTAAGACTTTCATTATATTTACTAAATTTATATATCATTAGATGTATTTACTTATAATTTTTATTAATTCTTCTTTCCTAATAGGTTTCTTGATTAAATCATCAAACCCAAATGACATAATATCATCAACTTCATCTCTCATAGCATATGCTGTTTGAGCAATGATTGGAGTATTTGTATCAATAGTTCTAATTATCTTTGTAACTTCTGTTCCATTCATTTCAGGTAATTGAACATCCATTAATATTATATCAATAACATTTTTATGTTCATTGTATTTAATTAAAGCATCATTACCATCTTCTGCTATAATTATTTTAGCGTTTGTGTTTTCTAAATACGATTTTAATAATTTAATATTAAATTCAATATCTTCTACAATAAATATAGTTTTATTACTAAAATCAAAATTACAATCACAGTAACTATTTATATCGTTTTTCTTTCTACCGATTTTTCTATTATTGGGTAAAGAAAAATAAAATTCTGATCCATCTCCATAATCTGATTCTACCCACATTTCACCACCCATCAATGATACTAATTCCATAGATATAGATAAACCTAAACCGTGACCTAAATTACTTTTATTATTTTTAGATTGTAAAAATCTATTAAATAATTGATCTTGATCTTCTTTAGTGATACCTTGACCAGTATCTTTAACAAAGAATTCTATAAATTCTTCTTTCTTTACATAACCTATTTCGATTGTACCATTCTTCGTGAATTTAATAGCATTACTTATTAAATTATGAAATATTTGTCTAAACCTATATTCATCATTAAGTAATTTTATTCCTCTTGGTGGAATAGATAATTTTAATTCTACACCTGATCCTATTTTGTTTTTATTAGTTAAAAATATTTCTTCAATGGTTTCGTTTAAATCAAAATTCTTTTTATTAATTTCTAATTTACCTGCTTCTATTTTAGAAAAGTCTAATACATCATCAATAATCTTCATCAATGATACACTACTATTCTTTATTATATCTATATACTCGTTTAATTTTTCTTCATTGTTCTTTACATCATGTAACATATCAGAAAACCCAACAATTGAATTTATAGGACTTCTAATCTCATGTGACATATTTGATAAAAACATACTTTTGTATTTATCTGTTTGTTCTAATTTTTCTTTTGATATTACATCTTTTGTAATATCTTCAAATAGAATTACAATTTCACCAGTTTCAACTTTTATTATTTTAAAATTTCTCCAAGATACTTCTCCATCATGATCACATTTATAATTATTTATTTCTTGTGTTTCACTATTTTGCCATGTTTCGTTAATAGCCTTTAAAATTTCTCCATCGTTTTGTAAAATAGTCACAATATTATTTAAATTTTGATTAATTATTTCATTTTTATTTGTGATATTAAACATTCGACAAGCAAATGGGTTTATATCTTTTATATAAAAATCTTCACCATCTTTACTTCTTAATATAGCAACACCCATACTCATATTATTAAATATGTGTTCATATAAATATGTTAAATTATAACTTTCCGATATATCATCAAATCTTAATATGTAAAAATCTTCTCCATTTTTAATTGTAGCAGAATTTACCCTAATCCAAATGAATTCTTCAAATGTTTTTATTTTAATAATTTTATCATGAACACCATTAATATGATTATGGATAAAATCTAAATTATTTTTATCATTTACACTTTTCCCAAAATTTTCATCATTTATGTATTTACCAATAGATTCTTTATTAGTTGTTTTAAACAACTTGCAAAAAACTGGATTAGCATAAATAATTTTACCATCTTTATCATGTAAAGATGATCCAGTTGTCATATATTCTAAAGTTTTTATTACGTTTTTCATTAAAAATATTATTTTTATAATCAATACTATATATTAAAAAATTATAATTGGATTGGTTAATATTAAGTGTTAATATTTTATATATAATAAAAAATATTTGTGCTCTTAAATGAAGAACTTCTCAGATTTTTTACATACACGATCAAAAATTAATGAATCAGTTAATTTAACAGATGATGAAAAAAAATTTTTATGGAGTAAAATAGAATACACAAAGAAAAAAAATGCTATTGAAAGTGAAAATAAATTATATGATTTATTAAATAATAATGATAATATAGATGAAGATGATTTTAATTTAATATTAAGGTCATTAGAATATACATTCAGGAAAAAATTAAAGGGTTTTGATAAACCAATGAAAAGTGAAATATTTACTAAAATACAAAATAAAATACCTGATTCATGGATAGGTGTTAAATATTCTTCTTTGTCATCAAAGGAAAAAAGAGATAATAAAGATAGTATATAAATTAATTATTATAAACAAATTTATAATTACCTGAATTATAAATTCTATATATTTTACGTTCTAACATAATATCATGTTCAGTTTTATTAGAATCATAACCTTCTTTAACTAATATATCTTTTCTAAAATTATAACGATAATTACGAATTCCATCTATGACATAATAATAATTAGGTGATGTTATATGGGATAATTTAAATTTCAATTGATTATATAAATTACCATTAGAATGGCTTCTATCTGCATAACTTATTATAGTAGTATAATCAAAATTTCTAATAAAATATTTAAATAATTTAGATGCTCCACCAATAACATTAGTATTTAATTTATTACAAAAACGTAACATTTCAAATTCCCCTTCTTTTGATGAAGAACTCATACTTTTTCTTAGTTTACCGAAAGTCATCAAAGAAATCAATTCATTTTCATAATATAATCCTAATTTGATTGATGAACCAACAAATCCCTGTACATGATTATTATTCAAAAAACTTCTAATTATTTTATTATCAGTTATTTCTTTTACTTTTGTTTTTCTACCATATATTTTTTCATTTGTATTAGAAATTTTATTCAATATCATTGATTTAACAATATCTTGTTTATATATCCAATCATCTTCCCAAATATGAATTAATTGTATATTCTTTTCATCACACATATCTGATTTCATTCGATGGTAATCATTTGTCTTATTTAATTCATTATGCCAATAAACACCATTAAATTCAAATGCTAAATTTAATTCTGGTAAATAAATATCTAATTCATATGGTTTTATAATTGATTTAGAATTTATTATAATATTATTTTTATAATTCTTTTTAATAAATAATAATAATTCTTTTTCTAGTTCAGAAACATTATCGTGTAATGGGTTACATATTGTACATGGTATAACATTCCTTTTTACTCTATTATTTAATGTTTTTTTATGGATATTATACATTGAATCACATTTATCACAATGTATTGAATAATAACTATTATTATATTTTATAACATTAACATCGAATTTATCAAAATTATTAGATCTCAAGGATAAATATTCTTTCATACTATCTAACTTAGATATATTATCAACACCATATTTTTCTATAAAGGTTGATTTTATTTTCTCTATAACTATTTCTGATTTTGATGCATTATCAACACCGTATTTTTCTATACAAGTATTTCTATTTTTTTCTTTTACTTTTTCATTTTGTGTGTGGTGTTCTGTACCATATTTTTCAAAAACGGTTTTTTTATATGATTCTTTATACTCAGTTGTTTGTGTATAATATTCTTTTCCAAAATTTTCTTTAGATGTGTTTTTAACTTTTTCTTGGGCACATTTAGATGAACATGCATAAAAACCACCATTACTTATGTTTTTTATGTATTTTTGATACATTATATTTTTCTCTTTATTACATATATCACACTTGACGTTAATTTTTACATGACTACCATTTGTTAATTCATTTGGTTTTATTTCAATAATATCATTTATTTTTGTTTTATAACCTAATTTTCTGAAATGTGTTACAGTTTTCATACTTACTGTTATTTCTATGTTTTTATCTATAATCATAATTGACCCTTATTTTTTCGGTGGTATATGTTATATATAAAAAAGTAACACTTGTTTTTAATATATACTTAAAAATACATTTATTTTTTAATGAAGAACTTTTCAGATTATTATATCAATTACAATAACATATTAAAAAACGCAGTAGTGGGTTTTGAATTTGAATTTTATACTGCTAAACCATATTATAAACTATTAGAACTGTTAAATAGGGAATTAAAACCGATTAAAGTACATGGGTTTAGAAAATATCATAGTTCATTTAAACCAGATGCGGAAAATTTTAAAATAGAACCTGATTTGAGTGGGGGTGTAGATCTTATAGAAGTCGTTTCTGGTCCCTTACCATATCCCGATTGTAAGATAGTTATGTTAAAAATATTAAAAATTTTACAAGATGTAGCTTATACTGATGAAAAATGTTCTTTACATATAAATATATCATTTGATGAAAAAGCAGAAAAACAAATCAATGAATTAGTACCATTGAAAATGATATTAGATGTAGATGAAGATAATATTTATAGAATGTTTCCTAATAGAGAAAATAACTTCTATGCTAAATCAGTTAAAAGACTTATACCATATAAAGGATATACACAATCAAGTGATTTAGTTGATATTATTATATCTAACTT
>Ga0307928_10001314_pt1 | contig 18811 bp, 28 predicted proteins | sample AceLakmetagen232_FD_201815 | JGI IMG/M metagenome (GOLD analysis project Ga0307928, IMG submission 201815) | Saline water microbial communities from Ace Lake, Antarctica - #232 | ecosystem: Environmental > Aquatic > Non-marine Saline and Alkaline > Saline | place: Antarctica: Ace Lake... | reverse complement strand
ATGCCAGCCTTTACAAACAACTTGAGGTTGTTCTCCACAACGCCGCCACGCCTGGTACCGCTGCCTGCAGGCTCATCACCTTCCCAATGCAACACACCTGCCCATCCCGATGGAGTGTCAGCCAGCAACGTCATAGCATGTTCAAGATCCTTGGCCACATACACACGGCCTTTGCGGCCCTTAGCCCATTTAGAGAAGTCCGTGAAAATCGCATTCATCAACTGCGCTGGAGTTGTTGCTGTTGGAGTGGTCATACAATCAACCTGCCATTGTTATAAGTTAGAGACTCTTCGGTAATTGCTATAGCATCTGCAGATCCACCGCCGGTCTCACCAGCTTGTAGGTCCAGAGCTCCACTGGCAATCTTGCCTAGTCTGGTTTCCAGTTTAGCCGCGGCATCCTTGAAAGGGTTTTCGGCATATCCGCGACGGATATATAGTTGCTCTGCTGCAAAAGTAACAGCTGCTTGCACAACAACAGACGGAAGAGGTGCATTGAAAGGCGTTGGATAGCGCGATCCTAGAATGCCATCAACCCTACGAGTTGCGGCCGCCGCGATCTGGTCCCAGGCATTGTCTGTTTCCATGCCAAAGTTCTCATCATCCAGCGCCACTGTCAGCAGCTCAGATGCAACCACACCCAACATCAGATCTTTTGTTACATACACCATGATTAAATCCTAAAAAAATGGGGCGACGGCTCCACCACAAGCCAGCCGCCCCAACCACACAACACCAATTATGCAGGAACCAAACCACCAAAAGCCAAATGAGGCAGAGTCAAGAACGCGGCGCCACGGGCATCGGTGCCATAATAATATTCATTCTTCATGAACACATTGGCATCGCCGTCCTTATCCATGCGTGTCAGTAGCGGCTCTTTGCGCTTCTGAACGTAGACAGGCTTCATGCCTCCCTGTTCACCCAGCAAGAACCACTTGTTAGCGTTAGCGCCAACCAGACGACGTGAGATACGAAGCTCACAGCTGCCCTGATGTGGGTTCTTAACCGCGCCGCCTTTGTCAGTGCCAGCACTTACCCATTCATTCTTCAGAATGTTCCACGCGGTATCGCGTAAGCCAGGCCCAACAACAAGAACCTTGGCAACAACTTCGCCAGGCTCGCCGCCGCCTAGTACAAAACTTTCCATTGCAAGGCGTGCAGCCTTGTAAGTATCAGCCGACAGAGCATCAGTCACAAAGTTTGTGATTGTGCCAGCGGCTTTGCCCTTGCCATACTTGCGGTTAGCTTTAAAGAAGTCCGCGTTATCTGCCCACTTGCCATTGGCAACAAGAGCGTCGATAGCCAAACGCATCCATAGCGTGCTAGCCGAAGTGCCCATAGCCTGGATCAATGGCATGAAAAGACCAAACTGATCGTCTTCAATGTCATTGCGTGACACTACGATAGTCTTCTCGAAGTCACCATTTTTGATTGTGAGTTTGCCTGATTCAATGTTAGACAAAATGCGATCGCCCAACCATTCGCGCATCCCGCCAATCTGATTCAGCCAGCCGTGAACAGTTGCCGCTCCCGTAGAAGCCCCCATCATTGCCAGCTCTGCAATCACCAAATCATCAGGCGTCGGACGATCCGTAGCGCTCTGCATTCCAGCCGTGAAAGCCGTGTTGTAATTCTGAAACAAGGCATCCATATTTGCTCTGTTGATATCCATCTTTGATCTCCGTTATATGCTATAAAAAATATAAAAAAACTAATCCATCTGAAAAGTTAAGGGTTAATAATAATTAGTCGTCGAGTTGATATGCCGGGAGTACGTAAACCTCCGAGCCGATTGTTACATTGATCCACGCGGCATCCACGGTCGAAATCAATGCCGGGGCGTTGGTTGCTGCTGGCGTAACCACGCCGGCAGATGTCACATCAGTCACCACTATGCCGTCACTGAAGGTGGCAATGCCGGCAACACTCAGTGTGCTGCCGAGCACAGCCGCGCCTGAAGCTGATAGCGTTGTTACAGATGCCGCTCCCTGCGAACCAATCGCAAAGGTATCAACCCATACACCATCATCATCCAAATCAACAATCAAACCTGCAATGATATCATGCGATGCCAACGCCGCCGTAGTAACAGCACTCTCATCAGACACATAAGCCAGATCTCCAATATGAACAGCCGTAAACGTCCCGTCATTATCCCACTGGAACACCCCGCGCTTAACCTCAACTGTGCGTGTCGCAGCATACTCCGCGCCAGTATTATCAGACGTTGCCTGACAACGCCCGATAACCTTCAGGCTCGCTGTATCACTCGCAAGAACAGCCAAACCGCTCGAATCAACCGCTATCATATTGCCCACATACACAACGTTACTGCCCTGTACCAGCGCAACAACTTCGCCTATGCGTTCCGGCGTGTCGAGTTCCGCGCCAAAACCCTGGCTGACAAACACACCAACAATCAGCAGCACTGCCAGCGCTACAAATACATCAACTCTCAATTCCCATTTTTTCATCTTTGTTCTCCCGTTTTCTATTAATCAAACCTAATTTAAAACCTAACTTACTACGCCTTAAACCCTTTACTTATTCGCTTCGATAACCTTTGCTAGATCAGATCCACAAAGAGCCGACACCGCACTCAACGCCGAACTGGCAGTTGCTGTATCTGCCGACAAAGCCTGCAGATTTTCAGGTGTACGCTGATCCACTGGCACAGTTGCCGGTAGTTTTGAAACCATATCCTGCAATACCACTGGATCGGTTTTAGCGATTTGCTCTACTGAAAGAGGAATCACTTTGCCAGCCTGAGCAGCAGCAGAAAGAATAACCAACCGGTCACGCTTCACGCCGTCAGAATGCATCTCCTTCATCTCGTCTTTCAGCTCAACAAGTGATGCAGATAGAGCAGTAACAGTTGCCGTCAATCCATCTTCGTCAACCTTCTCAGTTATCGTCTTCTCAGCCGCCAGCTTCATCGTGGCAACCTCTGCCGATAGCGCTGTCACAGTTTCAGTTGCGGCGGCCATGGCATCAATCTTGCCCGTGAACGCTGCAGCTAAATCTTCGTCGGACACGTCCTCAGACGCCCCCGTGAATCCCAACATTAATGCTCTCCAATCCATCTGATTGTCTCCTTGTTTTTTAGTTTCAACGTTGGATTCAACGTTGTAAAAAGATAAGCCCTTCACAGCTCCAGCGCGTGTCAGTGCCGCCGAATGCAGTAGGTCAACCTCGCCAGTTACATCGTCGATGTGAACCGTTGGCGAGATGTCAAAATAGTCCAGAGCATGACTCTCGCCATGGGGCGTATAGATTATGCTCGTGAGATAGAGGCCGTCGTCAACGCGCAGCTCAGGAACGCCATAAGCTGCCACAGCCCGAGGCTCTGGTGACGCCTCAAATGCAGGTGAACCCGGAACCGTGTTGTGTTCGAAGTCGAGCGCAACACGGTCCAGACCCAGCTCTAGCATGGAGGTGCCAAACTTAGAAATTGAATGATGGCCAAGCTTAGGGTTAAGACCCTTTATCGCTGGATTGTCTCCCCAGTTAAGCAGCTTAAGCTCATCCGGGAGCTTGCCGTCAGCGACCCTTGCACCGTTTGAAATTTTGAATATGGTTAACTTCATGCGGGCAAAGATATACCCGTATAAAGATTCTTGCCTCAACTTGTGGCGGCTGGGGGTAACAAACTTTCAGACCAAAAAAAAGCCTCCAACGCGCTCAGCTCCGCTGCTCCGTGGATTGATTGCTCTTGACCCTTTTCCAACCTCGTGCACCCCTGCACGAGGTTCAAAAGGGGTTCACCTGCTGACCCTTTTCCAACTTCGTGCACCCCTGCACGAAGTTCATTAGCTGACCCTTTTCCAACTTCGTGCACCCCTGCACGAAGTTCATTAGCTGACCCTTTTCCAACTTCGTGCACCCCTGCACGAAGTTCATTAGCTGACCCTTTTCCAACTTCGTGCACCCCTGCACGAAGTTCATTCGACCGACCCAGAAGCCAGTCAATTGTTACTCCGCAAGCGTCAGAAATTGCCGATACGGTATCAACATCAGGCGTTCTACCGTTCTCATATCGTGAGTAAACGGGCTGGGAAAACCCTAGCAAATCAGCCATCTCAAGGCTTTTCAGACCTTTGTTCGCCCGGAGCTCGCGAAGCCTTTCTGAAAAAACATTCCGAATCTGTATATTTTTAGTTGACATGATTCACTCCAGCGAATAAGTTGATTCTCATGAAGACAAATAAAAAGACGAACGAGACAAAAAAAAGGGAAGGCTCTCCACAACTCAACCGTGAGGTAAGAGCAGCTTTCATTCTACGCAACGACTCATTAAAGCAATGGTGTCTGCGCAACGGCTTCAAGCCATCCATCACATACAGGGCACTCAATGGCGAACGCGGCGGACCACACGCAATGCGCATCATCTCAGCAGCCAAGGAGGAACTAGGAATTAAGTAAGTCATGAAGCAAACCCTAAACACCAACCCCTTGCAAACGCAAGGAAAAAGGAAACCAAAAATTATGACACTCGCAGAACAAGAACATATGACACGCGGGATCAAGCAAATAGGAAGCCGGCAAGATGCGGCCATCTACGCCCTGGAAAATCAGTCATGCACAGGCGCAACCAGGATCGCCAGGACAAACCTTAAAAAAGCACAACACGAAACACTACACCTAATCGGGTATCTCGAACTCTGTAAAGACATCATATCAACGAAAGGTTCAAAATAATGCCAGCTAAAAAGACTACAAACAAACCAGCCGCAAGAGGTATGGCCACCGTCCTGGACGTGCCAGAAAACGCAGTCACTGTAATGCATAGCTGCATCCCTGACTACGTCATCCCCGACAATCCCAGCTGGGATAGAGCACGAGAATTCAAAAAGGCGGTGTATCCCTCAGCTGAACCGATCATCCGCCTCGGTCTAGAAATCAAAGCTCTACACGAAGAGCACTATGCACAGGGAGCACGCAACGATAAAAGCCTTATGCACAGCTTGGCACCCCAAGCGGCGCAACACTGCAAAACAAAAGGCTGGCAGGCCACAGTTCAAGAAGAGTTGGGCATCAGCCCCCGTACGGCACTGCGTTTGATAGACAAAGCCTATTATGTTGCCGCCATCAAAGGCATAGCCGACGGCGAGAACGTTGACTACGAAGACTCGCTCGGCAAAATGAAAGTTGCGGTAGCGACCACACGCAGACAGGAACTTGCAAAAGATGCCCTCTTCCAGATTCTCGCCGGTGTCACAGGTGCGGGGCCGGGCTGGGCTGGAGTAATCGGCGAAGGAAACCGCACAGAAGAAGAAGGCGACAATCGCGGCGCAATCAAATATGCCCGCAATGCCCGCGATGCCATAACCAGCTTTAAAACAACCTTCAAACACTGGCCTGAAATCGGAACTAAGGAACGCCACGAAATCGAGGCGGCTTGGAATGACTTGATCAAAATGGTTCCCGGCGAATGGAAAAAGGTGAAAGCTGATGTCTAAACAACTTAAATCCCGCAAGCCAAGAATAAGCCAAGCCGTATTAGCATATTGCGAAGAGAACATTATTGAAGTTCTGAACGCCCGTTACTGGGTAAGATTCTGGGCCATGCAGTCAGTCGACATCGTAGATGGTGGATCAAGGGCATCCTGTTTAGGAGAAGGCGATGGTGATGATTTTCTGCCAGAATCAATTGCAAAAGATCTCGGCGCATCAAAGACGACCGTTAACCATATTATTACCCTTCTGGAATGCGTCCACTTCGACAAAGCCCCGGATGAATATGACCATGGTTTTCTATACGTCGACACATCCTACCAGGACAGCTTTGCTCTGGCAGGAACTCTGTCTGATATACGTCTCGGCAAATGCTCGGCTGCCGGCTGGATGGATCGGTTCTTTAAGTATCAAAATCATAATTCATTTAAACAATTGACGTAGAAAGGCATAACGATGCTTCAATTACGCAGAAACAAACCCCAGCTCAAACGCGGCCGCCCGCCACAGTGCAACGTAACGCAGGAGGATGTCGCAAAGCTCAAGAATCTCTACCTGAAAACCAACCGCACCCGCACAACAGGCAGCGGCATACTTGCCGCTCGCCTCCTGGCACAGGATGGCCAACTCTCGCCCGACGTCACGGCAGCTATCCTAAAACCACGTGCCGGCAACGCTCTGCCTAAGTGCATAGTTGATGCCATGCACACACCCAAGGCTCTTGTGCAGCGCAAGCGCAACCAGAAAGATGCCCGCCTGCGTGGCGTCTATGTTCCTGGGCACCTGCGTATGATTCGCGATGCAGACGATACACTGCGTCGCCTGCATCCAGGTGAACGCCAAAGCTGGGACGATGCCACCATCAATCTCGGCGTGGTTGTGCCTTGGCCCTGGGGCGGCGATAAGTGCGCCGATCGCTACGGTGTTAAGATTGGACGCTTCCAGCTGCTTACATGCGTTGACGATGCCACTGACTTTTGTCCAGGCTTTGACTACGTGATACGTGAACAACAAAGCTATAAAGCCGAAGATGTTATAGCAGCACAGTACCGCCTCTGGCAGAAAACCTACACCCCCGAAAACTTAATGCTCGAAGGTGGATCATGGCAGTGCAACCGCGCCAAGAATTTCCATGCCGCCGCTGGGATCCCCGTCGAAGATGCAACCGGCCGCCCAAACAACAAACTGATTGAGGGATATTTCAACCGCCTCTGGACTGTAGTCTCCGCAGCCCCGGGTCACGTTGGCCGTTTCCGTGCCGAACAGGCCGACAACAACAAACTATATCTTGCCTGCCGCAATGGGGCAAAAGATCCACGCAAGCACTTCGCAGCACTCAACGATGTGCTAGAAGTTTTCTCCGGAGCTATCAATTATCTTAACACCACGCCAATGCACTCAGACAAATACGGCAGCTGGATCCCAAAGGAAATGCACGATGCATATCTCTCAGAGCATCCCCGCCCAAAAGCAACAAACGAACTCTTCTACCACGCCGCCCCAGTTGTCGAGACTCGCAAGGTCCGCCGTGGCGCCATGGTACAGGTCCGCTGTGATTCACCCTTTGGCGAGAAATTCACATACCACTTTGCCGAAGAATCTCTATGGCGCTATGAAGGCCGTGACGTCCGCATACACTTCGATCCATGGTCAGCCGACCTAACCGCACACATAACCCTCGTAAACGAATACAAGGGCACACCAGCAGGCTCCCTGCTATGTGTGGCCGCCTGCATGGAAGATGCACCACAAGTACAGCATCACGCAGAGAGCTACACCGTAGACATCACAAACGACGGCTACCAACGCGCTCTCGACATGCGGACCAAAGTACACGCAGAGATCCGCCGCGAATCACGCACAATCGAAACCACAGCCAAAGCCGCCGCCGCAACTCGCAAGACAGTAGTCCGCTCCAAGAATCTACTGCAGACAATCGAAGGCATCCAACCTGGGGCAGAACAACAGCCACAAACAGAAGCAACAACACCAACAAAGGAGATAAAACTACCAAGACTGAAACGCAATGCATGGCAACAAGACCTTGCCGCCAGACTAGCAGAAGCAGACGAATACGATGAAGCACCTAGCAAACGCGGTGAGTTCATCACTGTATAAATAAAGTAACTCAGGCGTCTCGCCTGAAGAAAAGGAAACAAACACCATGGAAATCAACATTGAAGACTTCAGAGAATCAATCTCGGATGAGTGCGTTTATACAGCAAGAATGGTTGCACGAGAAGCGCGACGGGTATACGGGATGGCAAGAACACACCTTCCCAAAAATGAAGCTGTCAATCTTATGGAAGCTTTCCGCGATGTAGTCGACCAGGAGATAATCGACGCGTGTAAGCCAGTAGACCCAGAATTTGCAGTTGGCCTAATAATCGAACAGGCAAACCTGCATAAAGACGCAGAACAGAGCGCCGAGTTCATAGATATCATCATCGACAACCTCGAAACAAAAATCAGCAATATTCAATAATAACAAACACCATGACAAACAACACAACAAACAGAAAGACAAACACCATGAGCAAACAACACAACAGCGACACAACCAAAGAACTCCAGATCATTGCCGAGAACATCCGCACATGGCAGCTGAAGAAAGATATCAACAATACAGCCCTTTGCGCCAACTACGACATTGGCTCAACCAAAACATTCCTGGCACTAGCAGACGGCAACACTGCCGGCTACAACCCAGACCGCTGGCTACCAAAGTACCGCACAGCGTGGAACCTCATACAGGCAAAGGAAAGCAGCCAACTACTGGAAGAAACCCTTTACGACGATATCTACCCAGCAATGCGCCTACGCGCTGCATTCGCAGATGCCATGCGAGAGACCGGCAACGATCGCCTCATAATCATCGAAGGTAACCCAGGATGTGGCAAGTCATCATCAGTTGATTGCCTGGTCAAACGCTACGGCTCACGCATCATCAAAGCCGAGGCCGCCGAGACCTGGCGCGACAGCATCAACGCCATGCTTTCAGATCTACTCAGAGCAGTTGGCATCAAAGAGCAGCCTGTCAGCGGAGCCGCCAAACTCGACAAACTTATTGAAGTTCTCTGCGTACGGCGCCGCGGTCTCGTAATTGACGAAGCCCACCACATGGGGCCCCGTGGTCTCAACATCGTCAAGACCATAATCAACCGCACTCCAGGCGAAGTCATCATGATGGGCCTGCCTGTCCTCCTAAAGCGTTTGGAACGCGATGCATATCAAGAGGCGCGTCAGCTCACACTAAACCGCCTATGCGAGCGTATCAAGCTCTCAGGGGTAGATCCAGACGACGCCGCCCGCATACTCGAACGCACTGGCGGGATCCCCGCCGACATAGCGCAAGAGGTCAGCGGCACCATCGCCACACTGGCAACCGATCGCGGCGCCCTAAAATTCGTCGCAAGAGTTGCCCGCCACATAGCCAACTACGGCGAACCAACAGAAACACCAGACTCAATAATCAAACACGCAACACGCATTGCAGCAAAAAGATAACACCAACAACAGGAGATAAATAGTCATGGCAAAATCACACTACACAGACCCCAACGGCGAATCAATCCCAGCAAAGTACGTCAAACGATACGACAAACTACGCGACAACATAGCCACCCAGATACTAAAAGAGTGGCAGGCAATGGAGACAAAACTTGCGGCAGTGAAAGACAATACCCTGCTACGCATTGAGAAACTCCAGGAGGCCGCCGCAAAAGAGGCAGGCGTCAAACCCTTGGGCGGCAAAAAAGGCAACGTCATGTTCCGTAGCTTCGATGGCAACATAACCGTTGCTCTCGATCGCCAAAGCTGCACAGAGTTCGACGAACGTCTGCAGATCGCACAAGCTCTCATCATGGAAGTAGTCCACGAACTGGCCGCAGAGACAAACAGCAGCGACCTAGTTGAGATTGCAACCAAAGCATTCCAGCCCCGCAAGTCCGGCAACCTCGATATGCAACGCATACGCGACCTACGCACATACAACGTCAAGCATCCCAAGTGGAAGCAAGCCTGTCAGATAATAAGCGAATGCGAGCGATCAATCGGACACCGTACTTATGTACGTGTAAGCGTAAGACCGACACCAAACTCATTGCCGGTCAACATCGTCCTAGACATAGCCCGCGTAAAAGGGAGCAAGTAATGAACGAAGTCATAAATGTATTCATAAACTTCCTTATAGCAGTAGGAGCCTTCACCTGCATCATGGCCGTCACCGGCCTACTGGTTAGCGCATACAAGATACACAAGCAAGAAACAGTCAACCATCTCCCACAAATCAAGGATGCCATCCACCGCATATAGGAGCAACACCATGGCCAAATCAAAAAAACTAACACCAGTCGAAATAAACAAACGCGTAGCAAAAATGCCAAAAGCACATATAGAAGGATTTGCCGCTATGTATCTAAACAACCTGCCGGTTGCCCGCCGCCGGGACTGCTTAGAATTCAGCGACATCAAACATGCCGACACAATAGGTGCCGAACTGATAGACCTCGACAGCAAGATTACGGCCATGGCCGGATTTGCCGCTTCTGTCAGAGTGGTAAAGCACCTAAACGAAAAGCAGTACCGCAAACTCAAAATCTATAACACACAAGTTAAGAGGGCCAGAAAGCTGTTAAAAAAACTAAAAGAACTAATGACCCTGCCTCATGTAGCAGCGCAATACAAACCGGAGGAAATAGCAGCATGAACACAACACCCCAAGACCGTGCAATCAGTGGGGCCGCCAACGCCCCATTGACCAACACCGAAAAGAAACGGCTAGCAACCCTCTGCCATAATGCATGGGAAAAGCTTGGCCGTCCTGGCGAAAGCTTCGACGCCTGGCGCCACCAGCAAGTTATGATGTGTGTTGAACGCCCTGGCCTACGCCAATGCCGGCACGAAGACTACGGCTACATCAAAGCCCACATGCAACGCATCATGGGACAGGACGCACAAGCACAGCGCACAGTCAAGCGCATCGACAACCAGCCACAACTACAAGCCCTGGCAAAGCTACGCTACGAATGCCGCGCCGCAAAGTACATCGAACATCCAGCCGAATACGTAATTGCCATATCAAAAGCAAAATTCAAGACCGGCAACATACGCAGCCTAGAAGCCAAACAAATCTGGCAGCTAATCTTCAGTCTAAGAAATGGCGATCAACGCGCAAAAAGGAAAGGAAAACAACAAAATGCTTAAAGCAAAAACACCAGACCTACTAATCGCAGCTCCCGGACTATACGTGGATCCATTCATCAACAAAGACATAGAGCCAGGAGAACGATACCTACGTCTAAATGCAGAAGGTCTCGCCAAACTCGGCCTAGGCCCCGAACAGCTCAAGCAAGTCAAACGCCTGGACTACTGCAAATTTGTCGTAATCCACAAACTAACGCCAAAAACATACCTACTACGCCTATCAAGCTGGGAATCACACCTACAGAAAGTCAGAGACGAACCAGAGTTCTGGGAAGAACCAGAAACAAAGCGCCTGTGGCGCCTAGCAAGAATGGCCATATAACACCAACTAGCGGAGAAATAACTCATGAACTACAACCAAGCAATTCAAGCAATGTACGAACGGTCAGAATATAACATACGCCGTTTTGGTTGCCAAGAGTTCGACATACTTATCAAAGCCATGATCGAAGAGTTAGGCGAACTAACACAAGCCCACCTTCAAAATACATTTGATGGTAAACCCGCAGTTAGAATAGCAGACGAAGCAATAGACCTTGGTGCCTTATGCTTCCAATTACACGGCGGCAGATTCAAAAAGCGTCTACTTGAATACGTGTCGGATCTATTCAAAGAGCCTTACCATTCAGAATCATACGATAACACAAATGACAGATATAGATATCTACTCAACAAACTCAGCATATTAGACGCAATGAACCCTGAAGACTATACAAGAACTATGCGAACAGCAGAACGCATCGTATACACCTGCGTTACTCTCGCCCAACTCCACAGCAAGGGATAACCAAATGCTATACAAAACAGCCAGAACATACGCAGAAGACATCCTATCTCAACTACATCCACTATGCCCCAGCATAGCCATTGCCGGAAGCGTACGCCGCCACTGTGGACTATGTGGCGATCTTGATATTGTATGCCTCTGCTCCGATATCCAACGCGAAAGGGTCCGCGAGCGCTGCCTACGCGGCAACCCCAAGATTGTATCAAATGGAGAACAGATCCTAAGCATAGTCATAAACAACGGAGTACGGCTGCAAGTCAACTTCGCCAAGCCCACAACAAAGGATCTCTTCGAGCCAACCCCAAGCAACTGGGGATCAATACTACTAATGCGCACCGGCTCGAAAGACTTCAACAAAGCCATATGCCTACGGGCCGCATCTCTCGGCTGCCAATGGAAACCATTCAAAGGCATTGTCAGAGATGGCAAGATAGTTGCCAGCGAAACAGAAGAGGAGATCTTCAAAGCCCTAAAACTCAAATACATTCAACCCCCAGCCAGAAAACAAGCAGCACAAAAAATCATGGAGAAACTTACAATATGAATTATGATTCAAGCCAAACAAACAATATGCCCTTGAAGTTCCAGGAGGCAGGGCTACGCGGCCGGCAAGACTTCAAAGATTGCGTGGTTATCGGCAACAATCCTTACCACGAAATGGACGCATTACACTGGCACTGGATACAGGGATGGGTTAACGCCGCATTAGAAAAAAGGTCATTAGCAGGAAGTATAATAATATGAAACTAACAGATAAATCACCAATGCCTTTTGGCAAATACGAAGGCGTACCGATGGAGAGAGTTCCTGCATCATACCTCTGTTGGTTATTTGGAGAGCTAAATTATTCAATACCAGACTCATCACAAAATCAACTTAGTGTAGATAAATATATAAAGGACAACATAAATGCGCTGCAAGAAGAACACCCAGACGGCATTTGGTTTTAAGATAAAGGAATTATCATGAGTGACATAAACAAAGCAGCAGACGGCGTGTACGACGTACTATTCAAATGCCTACCAAACGAAGCGGCCGCCGCGCAGATCCGCGCCAAACCTGTAATGCTCAGGTCCGCATACGATAAGCTGGCGCCAGAACTAAAAGCCCGCGCATTCACAATCACCGGCATTACTCGCGCCGATGTCCTGCAGGGCGTACGCGATCGCATCGCCGAATTGCCTGAAGGCGAGGACTGGCGCGATATTCAATCAGACGTACTAAACCAGATCTCGCCATACTTCGTTGATCCAACAGCCAGCGCAGAAACTCAACTAAAGCAATACGCCGCCGCTAATCGCCGCTCGGAACTGCTTATACGCCATCATGGATTTCAAGCATATCAAGCCGTCACCTACGATATAATGGACCGCCAACGCGATGCATTGCCATACTGGCAGTACACTACAGTAGGCGATAGCAATGTACGCGACGAACATGCCATACTCGACGGCCTGACTCTCCCAGCAGATTCCCCCTTCTGGAGTGATCACTTCCCACCATGGGAGTGGGGTTGCCGCTGCCAGGTTGTGCCAATCGACCGCGACACCTTCGAATCAATTCAAGCTGGCGATACTCCAGGGCGCGTCTTGACAGACCGAGAAAACAAAGAACTAGAAAATAATGGCCGCATCGCTGACTCAACATCCGGCAAGGTACTCAACGTAGCCGCGGCTAAAGGCGAAGGCGCCCTTAGCTGGAACCCAAGCGACATGCGGATCCCGCTTGACGACATCGAGAAGTCCTATGATCCAGACGTATTTGCAAATTTCACTGCAGACATGAAGGCAGCCAAGTTGCCAGATAGCAATATCACAACATGGGACTGGCTCAACGGCGAGGAGATTAACCCCACATCGGTTAAGATCAAACCTATCGCCAACACCAAAACCGCTGAGCTACAAGAGCAGCTTGAAGAATCGCGACGCAAAACCGCCGCGGCTAAAGCACAGGGAGAGGCGGCGAAAAAGAAGGTAGACGATCTCAAAGATCAACTAAAAGGAATTGAGAATAAGAACACAATAGTGCAGGACATCGAGAGGCGGATTGATGAGACCGAAAAGAAAACAAAGGCTATAGATAAAAAACTGGCCCGCAAGGACCGGCGAGAGGATCGAACGTAATGATAAGCGCAACTGCAAGAATAACAAAAGACACAATCACCCCAGACCTCAAGTCACGCATCAAAGCTCTGGCCAACCCTCACAGCGTACTTCAGGCCATGGGCATGGCTCTTACATCAATTGCTACTCTCGCCTTCAGACAAGCCAACCTCCGGCCAACACCATGGAAAGAAGTGAAAAAAATAACAGGTGCGCCGTTATATGGAACCGGCGACATGAAACACTCTATCCTAAGATCAATAAGAGTAAATGGTGATAGCGTTACCGTAGGCTCACCCAAAAAATACGCAGCCTACCACCAGTTCGGCACAAAGCCATACGTCATCACACCCAAGAATGCCAAGTCTCTGTTCTGGCCTGGAGCACGCCATCACGTCAAAAAGGTAAATCATCCAGGACTACCACCGCGGCCGTTCTTCCCATTCTTTAAAAACGGCCATATCACACCCGAAGCCAAGCGACGCCTCGGATCTACGGCCAAAGCTGCTATTGATTCTCAAACTAAATAGCAAATAAGCTACCCCCAGCCGCCACACTTAACCCCTTTCACCACCTTTCTAGGTATGATTCAGTCCTCTACTAATCACTATATAGGACATAAATCATGCCATCAAACATCTCGCCCGCACAAGTTCAGCAAGCTGTGTCACTCATGCAAATACTGATTGGCCTCGGAGTACTACTTCCCTTTATAAGGATAGGTATCACATTATGGGCCGCTCGCAGATCGCCCAGCATTGCCGAGGAACTCTACAAAAACTATGCCACTACCGACGACTTAGAGAAGTTGGAGCAGAAGTTTGAAACAACAGTTAAAGAACTTTTCTGTAGACAACATGCCGACAACAACGCCGTTAACGACAAGTTCCAGGCCATACTACAATCTATAGGCGAACTCAAAGGCCAGTTTAAATGCAACCTCAAAGGAGATAACTCATGAGACAACTCACTCCACTCGACAACGAACTCTTAAGGAAAGCACTGCTACGTTACCTGGCAATGCATCATCCTGCCGGCTTCACAGCCACATCATTGGCAGCCATCATGCAACCACGCGGCCTACTTGACTACGAGCCAACCGAAGAGGCCACCGACTCCGCACTTAATCTACTTAAGGATCTATCCCTTATAAAGGAAGTGACAGACCCTCTGGGATCCTCAGCATATTGGTCCTGCACTGCTGCCGGCAAACTCGCAATAGAACGCGACGAAATATAGAGGTCATCATGAGCAACGCCCGCAAAGGAAAAGTAGCCCGTCTCCCATACTCCATCAGGCACGATATCAACCAGCATCTCAAAGATGGTATCTCAGGCTCTGAGATTATTCAGTGGCTCAACAAAATGCCTGAAGTTAAAGCAGTGATGAAGAAACGCTTTGGCGGCAGACCTATCAACGCTCAGAACCTATCAGAGTGGCGCAAGGGCGGATATGCAGAGTGGCTGCTGAAATCCACACAGTATGAAGAGGCACGCCAGACCACCGACCACGCACAGTATATATGCTCATCTTTGGGCCTAGATCCTAGCGACGCTCTATCTGTTATCATGACCGGCCACCTAGTTAGACTTCTATCCGGTGACGCCGCCCTAGAAGATGTCGCCAAACTCGGCCCACTCTTCAACGCCGTGACCAATGTAAAGAAAGTCGGCCTTCAGGAGCGCAAGCTAGAGTTAGATGACGAAAGCCTGGACCTGGCAAAGAAACGATTCCAGCGCGACACTGCAGAACTATTCATTAAATTCTACGAAAACAAAAAAGCTGTAGATGTAGTCGAAGATTCAGGCAAGTCTATTGAAGAAAAAACCGAACTGCTCGGCCAACTCATCTTTGAGGAAGACTGGTAACATGGCTGATCTATATAAAATGAGAGCGGGCCAACGTAATTTTTTCAAGATGGTTGGACAACATCGCTTGCTGGGATTGCTCGCACGGCGCCAGTATGGAAAGACAACACTGTTTTCAAAGATAGCCTTACACAAAATGATGAAAGAGCGCGATCATACCATCATATTCGGTTCGGCAAAAATCAATCTGTCTCGCGAAATAGTCCGGGCTGAAGCTTCAGTAATTCAAGCAGCTATCAGAACAGCTATCCAGAAAGCAGAAAAAGGCGCTCTCAGAATCATTGATGCAGATAACGGCAACGAGCCAGATTTGCTCACACATGATGACTTCGCCGAACTATATGAAGCTCAGCGCCTAGAATTTCGCTGGTACCATACCAGGCAATCATACTCTCGTACCAAAGTAGTAGCCCTTTTACCTGATACCGTTGGCGAAACAGGTGACCTGATGTGTGATGAGATCGGTCGAGTCAAGAACTGGGATGAAGTCTGGGAAGCAGCCAGCCCAATCATCGCCAGTAATCCAGATTATAGAATGTTATTGGCCACAACCATCCCTCCAGATGACACTCATTTCAGTTGGGAGATGCTAGTAGAACCAGCCGGCACCGACTTCACACCTAAAGCTGAAGGCAATCACTATGTAAGTGACTGGGGTATGAACGTGCTGCGAGTCGATGCCTGGGACGCCTACGAAGATGGCGTGCCAATCTACGATCTACATACAGGCGACGCCCTAGATCCAGACGAATCCCGCAAACGCGAACAGCACAAAGAAGCATGGGACCGCAACTATGGTCTCAAATTCCTTATAGGTGGTGCCGCCGCCTGTGGTCTGATCCAGCTCGACAACGCTCAACGCCGCGGTGCAGAAACCTGCGCCTTCTTCAATATCTCATCAGACGAAATGTTTGATAAAGCAATAGAATGGATCACAGAAAATTGCTCTGATAAGGCCATTGGCATAGGAGATGACCCCGCCACTACAACGAAAAAGAAGAGCAACCCCACAGCCATTGCCATAGTAGAAGATCATATCAACGAGTATATAACACGCTGTATTATCACATGGAAGACTGCAGATCCTGCCATAGCCGATGAACGCATAGACCGTATCGTCAAGACCGTAAGTAAACGTAAAGCTGGTGGCCGGGCCAAAGGCCTGGCCATCGACGCGACCAATGAACGTTACTGGGCCGCACAAACGCGCGATCGACTACGCGGAGATCTGCCTGTCTCCCTTATCGTAGGCAGCGAAAACTACGACGGCAGCTGCCTAGAGAAGATGACCACCAAGCAATACTTAGGCGGCCACCTGATTGCCACGCTCAACGACAACAAACTAACCCTTCCACCAGATCGCTACATACGTGATGACTGGCGCCTAGTCAAAAAGGATCGCGGCTTAATTGTCTGTGATCCTGACAGCGACGGCAAACACGGCGATACATTCGATGCCGTAAAACTAGCAATAGAAGCCCTAAGTTCTGGCGGCCCAGCTGAAGCCGAAGCCGTACCAGTCAGCAGCACTACAACAGACACAACCCCTAAAGACTTCATGAAACCAGACCATTCAGACGATCACTAAAAGGAGTAACTATGTTTGATATATTTAAAAGAAAACCGCCAACCGAACGGGAAACATTCCCCACACTCTTAAGTGAACCGCCATCAATCGCAGATCACCTCGACGTAGGGAGAGTATTCTCCGTCACTAAAGCAGCCGAACAAGGCAACGTTCGCGATCTCTTCGCCTTATATAGAGATGTCATAGTAAGCGACTCGCATATGCAGGGAGAAATCTCAAAGCGCAAACTCGCAGTACTCGGCGATCGCATGACCGTACTCCCCTGGGACAAGAGCGATCCATCCAATACATCCGCTGCTACCGTAATCGAAGATGAAATCCACAATTGCAAGAGCTGGAAAGATGCATGCATACATCTACTAGACGGAACACTATGGCCGGTTGCGCTAGTCGAGAAAGTCTACCAGCCAACAGCCACCGGCTATAAGCTCAAAACTCTGGTACCAGTGCCACACTATCTACTAGACTATACGGCTGGACATATGCGCATATCAGATGTTGATCACCAGACCGGCACAATTCTACCCACCTTTCATGATCCAGATCCAGAGCGCTACATCATTCACCGCGGCCACCTCTTGACAGCTCCCGACACATGGGGCGGTCCTATGAGATCCATACTATACTGGTGGCTACTGGGTACAATGACAAGAGACTGGTGGTCCCGGTTTCTCGATCGCTACGGCAGCCCCTTCCTCGTTGGACGCTACCCAAAAGGCGATGACACCAGCCGCAATGTATTGCGCGACGCCTTTAAAATGTCAGTGCGATTAGGTGGTTTGGTAGTCAACGAAGATACCAAAGTCGAGCTTATCCAGGCAGCGGCCGGGCAAACCGGCGCCGCCTACGAGAAATTCCTATCCATCTGCCAGCGCGAGAAATCAAAACTCATACTTGGTCAGACCCTTTCAGCCGAAGCCCAGTCAACCGGAATGAACTCCGGCACATCCAATATGCAAGAAGGAGTTCGCCAGGACATCCGATCATGGGATTCATCCTCACTGGCCGACACCTTCCGAGTGCAGCTATTCGACCAATACCTAAGAATCAACGGCAGCACAGCATCAACCCCAACGCTAACCTGGGGATCCGTATCAGATGCCGAGCTCAAAGTAAAAGCAGAAGTACTCAAAAACCTAAAAGATGCAGGGCTCACGCCAACGCTTGACGGCCTGAAGGATATCAGCCGCCAGCTATCCATTCCACTAGAACGTTTGCAAACAAGTCCTGGCCTAATGAAACTCAGCGCAATGATCGCCGCTGGAGATATCGACCTCACCAAGCTCGCCGCCCTGGAGGTCGGTGCTTCGGGTTCCTTTCTCAGATCTCACACAATGCAACGCAGCTAACATCAGCGACGATAGAATAGATGACATCGCTCGCGACAATGCGGCCGAGTTCTCGCGGGCACTCCGCGAAGCCACCGCGGACATATTAACCGAGGTAACATTATGAATGAAGAATCAAAGATATTCGGAATCTCAGGACGCGGCTGGCTAGCCCTAATCATAATCTCAACCATGTGCATCATGAGCGCACTTGAAAAGAATATAGGCGAACCACTAAACAGCATCGCCATCCTAACCATCGGCTTCTACTTCGGTCAGAAGGGGAAAGCGTAACACCCTTTTCAAAATACAACACTGACCCCTTTCAAGCCATCCGTCCACAAGACAACGCCTCACAAAGAATCGCCAATGAATAAAGGCGCATCAAACCAAATCAAACCACGTCAACCCATTTCAAGGTATATGCCTGCTCTCGCCAGAACCTAGGACAAAGGTATCTCCCCCCCTTTGGAACCC
>Ga0307928_10001313_pt1 | contig 18821 bp, 17 predicted proteins | sample AceLakmetagen232_FD_201815 | JGI IMG/M metagenome (GOLD analysis project Ga0307928, IMG submission 201815) | Saline water microbial communities from Ace Lake, Antarctica - #232 | ecosystem: Environmental > Aquatic > Non-marine Saline and Alkaline > Saline | place: Antarctica: Ace Lake... | reverse complement strand
CTTCCATCTCCAATGTTTGTTGCCCCTAAAATTACTGAAGCATCAAATAATCCTATTTTACTATCAAGAATATTAAGATCTTTAGTTAAATTAGTTACAACAGATTGTGGTATAGGACCTTTATGATTTGGTCTCCATAAATAATAAGATCCATTTTGACTATTTAAAAAATCAGCATTAATTGTTTCTTTTCTAACTTTAGAAGTATAATCTTCAATTGTATCAATTGTAATTTGTTCGGGAGTTGAAGTTGTTGTTTCACAAGGATCTATAGCTGCAGCTAAAGTATAATTTACAGAAAAAGTAGTAACTTTTCCAGAACCAGAAATTTTATAACGTATTTCAATAAAAAGATAATCATTACCTTTTACATCTATATTAGTTAAATTTGCTTGGTTTAAAGTTTCCCAAGAAGACCAGTAATTATTATCAAATGACCAACGAAATTTCTTTGTTGCAAAGGAACCAGAAGAATTATCTTTATAAAATTTTAGACTTCCCACATTTTTAATAGGAAGTTTATTTTTAAATATAATTTGATTTCCAGAAGTTGTTCTAGTGAAATTAGAAAAAACCATTTTTAAAGTTCATATTTTATTTATTTATCTATGGAACTTAAAAAATATTTCTTCTGTTTTATTTCATTTCTTCTTCTTTGGTGAGATTACTCATATTATCAAATTTAGTAAATTGATTAATTTTATCAAAATATGGGTTCTGGCGTAATTGTTCTTGTTTTATTAGACGCATTTCATCAAATCGTTTAATACGCATATGTTCTTTTACAATATTATAAACTTGAAACCAGTCCGCACCCATAGAACCAATCCAATTCTTATATTTTTCTACTAATTTAGATGAAATATATTCATGACCATAAGCTGACCATTTTCCCTTTCTACTAAGTTTTGTTACATCAGCTTTTCCAAGATCATGGAATAAAGCAGATATAACTTGATTTATATCCTCTGTTTTTTTTGCACGATTATAAACTATTCTGATATGTGCTTTAACATTATGAGGAACTTTTTCATTAGGAGCTTCTGGATGCCAATCACTACTCTGTGGTGTATTAGCACATTTATCTATATAATCTTGAATTTCTTTAGGTAAAAAATTATACATTTTTTCAAATGATGGTATGTTTACGAATTTAGCTTTCATTTTACATATATTTTTTTAATAGTTTTATAACATTTAAGTGATTATGATTGGAAGCCCATTGTAAAGCTGCATCATTTTTAACATGGACATCAGCCCCATTCTTAAGTAAAAGTTCTACAACATCTAAATGACCATTTTTTGAAGCCCACCGTAAAGCCTCATCCTTGTAAGCATGAATATTAGCTCCATTCTTAAGTAAAAGTTCTACAATATTAGTATGACCATTTTCTGAAGCCCATCGTAAAGCAAAATCATCCAAAGCATGAACATCAGCGTCATTCTTAAGTAAAAGTTCTACAATATCATAATGACCTTTATGTGAAGCCCATTGTAAAGGATTATCATTAAGAGTATGAACATTAGCTCCCATTTCTAGGGCTTTCTTTACTCCAGGTAAAAAGCCTTTTTTTGAAGATTGTACAAGTAAATTATATGGTTTTAAATCCTCTATTGAGGATAAAATATCTTCATCAGATTTACCCTTTAAAACATCACCTATTGCTTCATATACGAATTTAGCTTTCATGTTTTATTTATTCATATTTTTAAAAAGAATTAACTTGTTGGTAAAGGTGGGAAGATAGGAAAGCCATAGGTTTGAGCTCCTATTCTTGTCCAATCTTTATAAAGAAATGAAATCCAAGGAAGATTTGTTACTTTAAGATGTTCATATTTTGGAAATGGATCTTTTTTAATAATAGTAGGCATTGCACCCCTTAATGCACTTGTATATTTTTTCCAATTTACCACCGTATTATCTAATTTACTATTGTAATTTGTTGACATTAAATCTTTATTTTTAAATTCAAATTTCTCAACTATAGGATCTAATACTCCATTGTTTATATTATCATTAAGTTCATCTCCAAATTTAATAATTGGTTTAGGATTTTTAATTGTAAATCCAAAATTTGCAGTTTCAGGTTTTGATGTAATTGGTAAAGGCGCTAAAAATATATTAATACTATCAATAAGTTTATCAAGTTTTTCAAATTGTTTATCTATTGATTCTTCAGTTTTTTTCATTGATTTAATTTTTGTATCTGAATTATCTTCAACTTCTGCCCCTGAATACGCATTATAAACAATTTTATATCTAATTTCTAATTTATATTTTTCGTTTTTTAAAGTTAATAATTCATTATCATAATTACGTTGAATGGAGTTCCATTCTTTTAATTCTTTCGTATATATAATTCTATTATTCTTTTTGGTTCTATCTCTTCGTGGTTTTTCTAATTTATGAATACGTCTTTCTTTGGTTTTTGAATCAATTTTTTCATTTGTAATTATAATTTCTTTTTTTGTTTTTGTCATATATTCTTTTAAGGTAGATTGACGATACGTTTTAAATTTATTTGTAAGAGATTTTTTTAAATTTCGTACTTGTTTTTTAATTAAAGAAGCGGGATCAGCAAGAGGAACATGATAGTTAGTAGAGAAATTTGTAAATAACACCCACGGAAATGGATAAATTCCTGTAATAGTTATTCCAATAACAATAAAACCCCAATTAAGTTGAAATGCTTTAATAGGAATGTAAACCACTGGAAATGGAATAGGGCCGAAAGGAGGCGGAAAACCCGTACTCCATCCCAATGGAAAATTAGTTATTCCAATTAATGTTGTAATAGCACAATATTTTAACCAATATTTTAACTGTCCATATTCTGATTCAGAAAAAGGAGAACTATATTCATCACCATCTGTATCTGGAATTGGACATTCTCGTTCCTTTCCAAGTCCATAATAACGATATTGTTCATCATCAATAGTAACTATTGAATATGTTGTAAGAGTATATTCTAATTCATCTAATTTCTTATAAATTTCTTTTAATTCTCCTGGAATATTTTCGTAACGTTTCCATAATTGATTAAAATAATTCTCTATAAAATTGGCTTCTTTTATTACAATTTCATATCTATCAAATGTAGATACATAATTACTTTCTATTTTTTGAAGAATTTGTAAAACAAAATCAAAAATAAACATTATTTTATTAATAATTTTTTCCTTTTCGTATTCTGTAAATGATTCATTGTCTTTTCCTAATGATGAAATAAAACCTTTAACACTTTTTAATTTTTTATTACTATTATAACGATTTAACATTTCTATAAAAAAGTTTGGAGTATCTTCAAAAAATGTTCCTTCTGATAATTCATTACAAAGACTATTTACTCTTTCGGATAATTTCTCTTGATTCCATTCATCAATAAAAAATCTTTCAATAAGAATTTTATTTAATTCATCTCTGAATGGAACAACAATTTCATTTTGATCCCATAAATTAAAAACATCAGTGTAAAGATCAAAGAAATAATCAATTGCAGCAAATTCTTCTTCTTTTGGGAGTGTCATTTGCGCTTGTGATTTACCTTCTGATGTTATGTTTCTTAATTCTTTGTAATAAACTTTATCTTGTATGTCAATTTCTTCTTTTATCAATCCCAATTCTTCGTTTTCAGCTTTTTGTTTGACATTATCTTTGCCAGCTATATTTGAAATTGTTTTTTCGTAATTTTCTTTTCTTTCATCTGCATTTTTCTGAACGACTTCAAATCTTTCCCATACACCACCCGTAAAATATCGTATATTTCCGAATTCCGCTGCACTTATTGAAGCATCGATTAAAGGGGATTCTCTAAGCATTATAGGATACCATGAATTTACATAGAAATCTTTGATAAAATATTTAGTATCATTTAATTCTTTATAAAGGTCTTGAGATTCTTTAATTAATTCTTCTAGGATCATACTCCCAGAATCACTTATATCACTTATAATAATCTTATTACTTTCAATATTATGTACTATTCCATTTATAGGCGAGTGTACCCTGACATCCCCAAGTGTCCCCAGAGTCGTCTGAGTATTCACTACTTGTTTTTTAGAAACCAATATGTTAAAATTTAATAAAGATGTATTTTCAAAGATAGCTTTTGTTGCTATATCATAAAAATTTCCTTCATCAACGAAGGTTGTAGTCATTGGAGATCCTTGAACGACCTCGCAAGAATTTAAATTTTCATTTGAAATTTTAAATGGTTCATGAGGAACCATAGGTTCTTCTTCAATTGGGCATATAACAACATTGCTTTCATCATATGGTTTAAAATCTGGATGAGAATCTTCGTTACTTATAGGATTTTCAATATTTTCACATGTTATTGAACTTGCTATTGAAGAAAAACCCCTAAATGATTCTTCTTGTAATTGTTTTCGATTAGTTAAATATACAAATGTCGCCATTAAGGATGCAACAATAATTGAATCTAAAGATTTTAACATATTAATAAATTCACTAATTTCTCCTTTTACCTCTCCTGAAACTTTTTTAAGGATTTTAGCTATTGTTCTAATAAGTCTTTGTAAATATTTTCCTCTATATTTTGATGGGTAATCATTTTGTGTAAGAAATTCTTTGATTTTAAGAATAAGAATATAAATAAGAAATAGCCAAGGAAGAATTCCGATTATTTTACTAAGTAATCTTTCAAGATTTCCTATTTTAGAATTATTTACTTTTTCATCAAAATCACTTTCTTTTTTTGCAATTTTTATAAAGTCATTTCCGCTTAATTCCTTATTTCCAAGAGCTTTTTTTAATCTTTTAGTTTGATCTACGTAATATTCAGGATCAGAACACGCAAGAGTAATATCTGAAGCAATAGATTCATCTAAATCTCTTCCTACATAATCCAAAACATTTTGTAAATCTCTGTTATTTTTTACATAATTTTTTATATCATTATCTGAGAGGTTATCTATGTCAACAGAACTATCTATGATGGAAGAATTTTTAGATTTTTTTTTGAGAAGTTCCTTAAGCCGTGAAAGTAGAGGATTTAAAATAGCAAGCGAGGCAATTTGTAAAACAACTAAAGCTTTTGGCTTACTGAAAAAATCTAAATTTTTTTTAGTTGATTTATTAAAAAATTTTAATAAGAATTTTTTTATTATATTTGATACTAAGCTCATTATTTAATAACTTCTTTATTAACTCCAAAAAAAGTACTTAGAAAATTTTCAGGTAAAATAAATAATCCAAATCCGTTTTTATCACCAACATATGCATAATCAGATCCTTTATAAACATAATTAAAAATATGTGAATTATCATCATGATAAATTTTACTTTGTAATTCATTTAATTTATATAGAAAACTTAATAATCCTTTTCCTTGTGTACCAATTCTTGTTTGGACTGCTTTTAAATTACCATTTAATTTTTTTGATATATCTAAGATTATTTTTGTTGCTTTTTTTGTAAAATCAATAGATTTCCATTTTTCATCATCAAAAACGTTAATAATTGAATTTCCAAACCATTTTTCCTTTAAAAAAGAAAAATCTTCAAAATATTTTTCCAAAGAAGGGAGCCCATTTAAATCTTGTTTTAAATCTTTATATTTATAAAGTGATTTTAATATTGATATTATTTCTTCTTCGGATTTAGGTTTGAAAAAATCATTTAAAGATTCACTAACAAATTTAGGTTTAAATAATTTACCTGAATCTGTTTTCATTGATTCTTTATATTCATATTCCAAATTTTCTTGTTGAATATATTTCATTAATAGTGATCCAAATCCTTGTCTTCTAAATTTGGGTTTTATTTGAATATCACTTACAGTTAATTCATCATTATATAACACATAATCAACATATCCAACGTCCTCATTATCAACATAAATGATTGCTTGCATATTTACTTGATTTGAATATGCATCAGTTGAATGATTACTATATGTTATTTCTTTTTTCATTAAGTTGATATAAGGACATTTTTTGATGTAGCAGCTTGCTTTGCTTGTTCCACTATTCCGACATTTATTCCAGGAGTTGCGGGCATTTTACTATCAATTGATGTAGCTAAGGTTGATAATAATGATATAATTGTTTCTCCTAGTATAGCATGGCTATATGGTCCTGGCCCGATTTTTGTTGTATCATTTCCAGCTACTCTTACTTCATCGGCAACAACTTCAACTTTTGCAGCAGCAGAAATATTTATTTCATTTTTTGTTACTATATTACATTTATCTCCTTCTAATTGAATAAGTGAATCCTGGTTTGCATGTTGAATTGTAATCATTGAATCAGGAGCAATTTGTATAAATGATTCTCTATAATAAATTTCAAATCCTCTATTCCTTTGATAAATTACATTTAATCCCTCATCAGGGTCGTAAAGAATCACATGTGTTCCTTCATAATCTTCTTTTATTTCTTCAATTAATTCTGTATCAATATTTTGAATAGTTGTATATTCAGGAGCATAAATATCTCCATTGTTAAATTGTATACGAACAATTTGACCTATTTTTGGAACTGATAAAGAACCTGCCCCATCCCCAGCAAATATAACAGAATTAATAGGTACAGCCCATGGAAGTTCTTTGGAATCAATACTATCCATTAAACGAAATACTCTTATTTGACACCTACCAGAAAATAATGGATCGTTATTATTTGTGATTGTAGCAATCCAATCATTATCTTTCATATCTTTTGTTAAAAAATCTGGTACTTTCATTAGATATATTTTTTTAAAAGTTTTACAACATTTATATGACCATTTTCTGAAGCATATCGTAAAGCATAATCATTTTGAGCATGAACGTTAGCTCCATTCTTAAGTAAAAGTTCTACAATATCAATATAACCATAATTTGAAGCATATAGTAAAACCCAGTCATTATTAGCATGAACATTAGCTCCCATTTCTAAGGCTTTTTTTACTCCAGGTAAAAAATCTTTTCTTAAAGATTGTTCAAGCAAATCATCTGGATCTATATTTTCCATAGAAGATATAATATCTTCTTCAGATTTACCCTTTAAAATATCACCTATTCCTTCATATATGAATTTAGCTCTCATCTTTTATTTTTTTACTTTACTAGGAGCGGCCTCAAATATTTTCCCTGTTTTAATAAATTTTGGTTTACCATCTAAATCGGTTGCTAATGATCTATCATTATTAGTAGATAAAGCTATATTTTTTTTATATTCATCTTTCCCCCTAATTTCAACAGGTTCATTTATTTCATTTGGTCCTATAAGATCTGTTGCTAAAGATAAATCTTTAATTTTATTCCAAGTTCCTCTGTCTCCTAAAGCTAAATTAGCAGCTTTTATCAATTCGAGTTCCTCGCCATCCGTTGCCTCGGATTGGGTTACTCCAATTAAAAATTCTTTGAATGTGTTACTAATTTTTTCATCTAATTGTGATGATGGAGGTTCTGTTCCGCTAACAGATTCATTGATAGCTCTTCTTATTAATGCTAATACAGAAATGAAATTTTTTGATTCTATAGCAGCGATAGCATCATTAAATGAAAATCCTAATCCAGGAATTTTAGTCATTTTTGCCTTATCAACCTTTTCTGCTATGAAATTAATTCCAAATGCCTTTCCAAAAGTTAATGCATTTTTAACCCATGTTGCTGGATTAGTTGAATTTATTTTTTCAGCATCAAGAGCGGCATTTGGACCTACATTTTTAAAATTATCTATATTTCCTGATTCAATAAACGGTACTCCTCCAGCTTTATGTAGATTTTTTTGAGAAATAGTATCTTGAGCTATTTGATCCATATTTTTATATCTTGCATCTCCTTGTTTTGTTGTTACATAAACTCCATCTCCTCCTATACTTGTAAGATATCCATATTTATTTTTTGTATTTCCTTTTTCTTTAGATCTATCTCTTCCATTAATTTTATAATCATTAAAAATATAATGACTAAATAATGGATATGTTTGAATTTCATTTACATTTCCAACTTTAACTTGAAAACTAACAGTTGCTTCAGTAGGATCATCATAAACAGATAAAGTATTTTTATAATCTAAATTATAATTATTTTCAATATCAAATTCACACATTTGGCATTCAATTACATGTGTTGGTAAAATCCCATTTAAAACTTGTAAATAAATTGGTTCTATTTCTCCTGAGGTTACTTTTCCTATTCCAAGAGCTCTTTTTATTTGTTCGAATCCAAGTTCTTTTTTAAGTCTATCAAATACTTTAGTTTTACCTAAATTATAAATATTTTGTTGTTGTGATTGTGTTGGTTCATCAGCTATTTCTGATAAAGATGAACGATGAAATGTTCTAAATTCTGTAATATAAATTTTAATTGAAAAATATCTCATCATATCAGGTAAAATCCATCTTTGATAAACATCGTCCCATGCAATTTTTCTATAAAGATTAAGTAAGTAAGAAACTCTTTGATCAATACCTTCAGCCATATTGAAAGTTAAACGAAAATCACTTGCTACTCTTCTTCCGCTTTCAGGAGTAGCTTTTAATAAGTCACCAACACCTTCAACAGATCTAAAATAATATTGAAAATTCTTTTGTAAATCACTCCACATAAGTTGAAATTCCTTTAACATTTCAGCTCTTGAAAATTCATTTCCATCTCTCAAATAATCAATAGTTGAATAATAATCTCTATTAAATTCAATACTATTATTTGCTCTATTTTGTGTCGCATCCATTTGTATTGGATTAAATAATGGATGTGGCATTTTATCATAGTTAGTATTAAGTAATGTTACACCACTCCATGATGCAAAATCTTCTCCAAAGATAACTCTAAATGTTAAATAAGTAGGTTCATCATATCTTTTAGTTAATAGATTACCTTCTACTGCTCGTTTAACATCTCTAAATAATTTATATTCATTACTAGGCATATTACATATATTTTTTTAATAAGTCTACAACATTTAAATGACTTTTTTCTAAAGCTGATCGTAAAGCAAAATCATTATAAGCATGAACATCAGCACCATTATTAAGTAAAAATTCTACAACATCTAAATGACCATTTCCTGAAGCCCATTGTAAAGCTAAATCATCTTTAGCATGAACATCAGCACCATTCTTAAGTAAAAGCTCTATAACATCTAAATGACCATATCTTGAAGTGTATCGTAAAGCAAAATCATCTTCAGCATGAACATCAGCTCCATTCTTAAGTAAGAATTCTACCATATCTAAATTACCATTTAGCGAAGTCCATCGTAAAGCTGCATCATCAGCAGCATGAACATCAGCACCCATTTCTAATGCTTTCTTTACACCAAGTAAAAAATCTTTTCTTGAAGATATAACAAGTAAATTATCTGGTTTTAAATTAGTATTTTTCAATGAAGATAAAATATCTTCTTCAGATTTTCCCTTTAGAACATCACCCATTACTTCATATATGAATTTAGCTTTCATTTATATATTTATATTTTCAGTATTTACAGGTACTGGTTCTATTGGTATAGGGGGCGGCCATTCTCGTCTTGTTAATATAAAATTTTGTGAAAAATTGGATATAATAGAATCTTCTTCTTTTCTCGACCATGACAATGTAAAACCAGAAACTAAATAATATCCACTATAAAATTCATTTTTTCGTTCTCTTGATTGAGCATTTTCATCAACCATTTGATTTTCTATAGAGTCTGTTCCTATAAGAAGAACAGGAATTTTATCACCTCTAATAACATTCATATTTGTTCCTTGGACATTAATTTCAAGATTTAATTTTTGAAGTTCCGCCATATTAATAGCTTGATGTGCTTTTGCTCTTAAGTAATTTCTATGTTGATTTCCTGTCCATTCAGTATTTTCTTTTTTTGGATTTGTAATTGTATATTGAATTCCCATCCATGGAGCACTTGTATATAATTTTGTATAATCATAATTAGCTCGAGCCAATTCTCCTTCATTAACAGAAGAATCATATGTCGCTCTTCCTCTTAATAAAATATATGAGTTTAATTTCTCTTTATCATAACTAGGACTTATATCTATATTCCAATATTTTTGACTTTCATCATCTTCATATAATGAATTTAAGTGTTCAAAAAATGATGCATTCATTGATGTTCCATATTGAAATGTTATAGCAGATGATCTATTATTAGGTTTCCACTCAGTTATATAAAATGAAGATGTTCTATATCCAATATAATTTGAAAAAACTTTAGGCATAGGTATAGTTTTATCTTGATCTGTTTCTGGTCCCCAAGTCCAATCTGTATCAACATTATATAAGATAGCTGCATCATCTACATCATCTTCTGCACTTAATAATTGTTTTTGAATATTAATAAAATTTAAATTATAATAAACATCAATCCAAACATCATAAAATGAATTTTCATTCCTCCAAGCAGAATTTACTGTATTATGAATAAATTCATCACAGGATTGAGTCACATACCATATTTGAAGGTCATCTGTATCATCATCATTTGTATTAAATCCTAATTCTAAACATTGTGCAACTTCTTTAAGAGACTCCATAGAAGTACCTTTTAATGATTTTGAACCTAGATAACTTTTTAATCCTGGAACAAATAGTTCCCCAAAAAAAGTTACTGTAGTGGGAACTGTTCCGCTTGTTCTTCTTCTAGACGGTGTCACCCCTGTTATTACATAATCATTACGAATAATATTTAATACATCTGATTTATTTCTTATTGCAATGGAAATTATGTCTCCATCCTTTGGCATTTCTTTATCAATAAATTTATCACTAAAAAATACACATTGTAAATTTATTCTAGGTAGAAAATCTCTACAATCAATTGTAAGATATTCTAATTCTTGTTCTGAAATGAAATAATTATTTATTTTTATAAGAGGATATTCTAAAGAAGCTACATCTTCAACTTTTTTATTTTCTCCATAACCACTCATAGGAAGAGATAATTCATCTAAAACTATTGTAGGTTTAAATATATTATAAATTCTATATTTAGTACCTTTTTGACTTGTAGATGGATTAGCTGCTAAACTTTCTCTATTTGGTGATTCATAAATATATTGTGCCATTCCTTTTCTATTATTCTTTTAATATTTTTTTAATATATTGATATACATTATCAACATTATTAATTCTTTGATGGTTTTTAAATACTCCTCCAATCTTATCATTTGAATAAGATTTATCCAAATATGAAATTGCTGGAAAATTTGAATATGGATTTTGACTGATTAAAAATGTAAATTCTTTTTCATTTTTATCTGTTTCTTTAAATGCAAATGAAGCATTTATACTATCCCCATTAATATCTAAATTAAATTTACTATTAGGAAACATCGCATAAAAAATTTCTGCAAATACTCGATATTCATTTTCATAAGATTTTCTTATTTCTTCTTCAGATTTTGGTTTTAATATATCATGAATAGATTCATTAATCGAAAAACTCAAAAAATCCAAAAGATTTTTTATATTATCTAACTCTATGGATGTATCATTATTTTCAAGTGTAACTAAAGTCTTATTTTTATTAGGGGAAAAAGCTACAGTAAATCTTCCTTGTTGTTTTACTCCAGATAATCCAAATCGAATATATATGTTCTTAATAGTTTTAAATTTAAATCCATATCCATTAGATGGAAAAAATTCCATACCAGATGTTATTTTACACTCTTTATTATAGCGATCCTGTACTAATTTATATAGATCGTTTAGAAATATATGTACTTTATGTGGAATAAATGACATAAGTTCATTTTTAGATTTAGGTTTAAAGATACTTGATTCTTCTAATTTAGATTTTACTTCAAGTACTCGAATAAAATCCACAATGTTTTTTATTTGATCATTATCTGAACCACTATTTTCAAAAATTAAAATAAATTCATCATTTTCTTTATTTTGAGGTTCAAACCCAAATACATATTCTCCTATTTCCCCTTGATGAAATCCTTTTTCTTTTATAGGTTCAGTACTTTCAAATTGAAAACCATATATTTCATAATAAAATCCTAATTTTGATGTAATAATATAATTAGAAGAAGATTGAATAACTTTAAAAGCACTTTCAACTAAATTCATTTCATTTTTAAGATTAAATCCATATAATTTTAAAAAATTATCTTTGATTTGTTTTTCAGATTTAGGTTTCAAGATATCACTTAAAGATTCTTTAATATTCATATATTTTTTTAATAATTCTACAATATTTGAATAACCTTTTTCTGAAGCGCGCCGGTAAGCTTCAGAATTGTTAGCACGAACATCAGCTCCATTCTTAAGTAGAACTTTTATAACATCTATATAACCGTAAGATGAAGCATAACGTAGAACCCAATCATAATAAACATGAACATCAGCTCCATTCTTAATTAAAAGTTCTACAATATCTGAATGATCTTTTTCTGAAGCCCGTCGTAAAGCCAAATCATTTCCAAAATGGACATCAGCACCCATTTCTAAGGCTTTTTTTACCCCAGGTAAAAAACCTATTTTTGATGATTTAATAAGTAAATTATCTGGTTTTAAATTAGTATTTTCTAATGAAGACATAATTTCTTTTTCAGATTTACCTTTTAGAATATCGTCCATTGTTTCATATATAAATTTAGCTTTCATTTATATCTTTTTACTTTTTATTACTTTAGTTAAGAATTCACTTGAACTCATTCCGCTTTTTAAACATGCGCTTTCTCCGATTCCTTCACCAAAATAAATTCTTCCATTTCTTTCTACTATTTGAGTCGTACCTTCCTCTGCAATATTAGGTGGAAGTACTCCATACCTTATTGTCCTTCCACCTAATCCGCCACCTTGTCCACCTCCATCTCCTCCATCTACTGTTTCATCAAATTTTCTATCATCAAAATTTGCTAGATCTTTATCTCTTTTAGGAATTTTTGAAGGATCAATATATTTAAACGAATCTCTTAGTTTTTTAGATGGATCAGCATCACTCCCGCTTCCAGCAGTTGTTTTTGTATTAAGTTTTGCACTCTCAAGATTTGGAATAAGAACAACATCCCCTTCATTTAACGAAAATGGATTTGAAATTCCATTATATTTTAGGATATATTCAGCATAAAGTGTATTATTATAAACTGCCTGAGAAATTAAATCAGGTCTCATTACATAATCTTTTGGAATTTTAAAAGCATTAAATGAGGTATAGTTGTTTGCTCTAAAATCAAACATTGATTGTGTAAGATCTCTTACAATATTTCCATCTTTTTTATTAAAAAATGGTTTACGGTCTAAACTTGCGAGGAACATTTTTTTAAATTATTTTATTTTATTATAATTATATTATTTCTCATATGAAAAACACATGTTTCATTTTCCCACCCATAATAGGCATTAAGAAAATAAAAAATATTTAGCAAATCACCTGTTATTCCATATGCGTACATATTAGGAAATTTAATGCCTTCTTTTTCTAAATTATATTTTTTTAATAATTCATTCATTTTTTCTTCATAATATATTGAAAATGGTAAAGAAAATCGTATCGAGATTTTATCCTTTTTAATTTCTAATTCTTTTTTTAAATAATTTCTTATATCTTCTTCAGATTTAGGTTTTAAAATATCACTTATTGTCTCATATATTAATTTAGCTCTCATTTTTATGCTTTGAATATTTTATCTTTAATTAAATTAATATCAATTTCTTCATTATTAATTTCTAAACTCTCAATTTTTAATGGCGTATTTTTAAATAATCTTATTTCTTTTTCTTCTTCTGCCACAGGATCCATATTTAATCTAATTGTTTTAATCCAATCTACTTCATCTACCTTTACAGAAGAACTTATACAAACTAAATCTTTTTTATCAGTATTATATCCATGATGTTCTTCTGCTGCCTCAGGATTCCAAGACCAATAAATTCCTAATCGTTTACCTTCTTTTTGTATATGTTCAAACCAATTGTCTGAAACAGTCATTTTTCTCCAAATTTGAATTCTTGATCCCTGAATTACTTCATAATGAAACTTATTTATTGTTTCATAAAATCTACTTTCAATTTCATATTTAATCCATTCACTTGCTTCCTTGGTATCTATCCACTCATTTACTTCCATTTTTTCAGGGTCTAATCCATGTTCTTGTGCATAAGAATACATAAATAATTCATTTTTAAAATCATCTCCCATCCAAATATTTAATGTATCTTTATTTATGATATCATTCATATTTATATCCGAAAAAGCCATCTCATTTAATTTTGCTTTCTCAGCACCATTCTTAATTAGAAGTTCTACAATATCTAAATGACCATTTTCTGAAGCTAAATGTAAAGCATAATCAAATTTATAAGAATGAACATCAGCACCCATTTTTAGGGCTTTTTTCACCCCAGGTAAAAAACCTACTTTTGCAGATTTAATAAGTAATTCATTTGGTTTTAAATTAGTATTTTCTAATGAAGATATAATATCTTCTTTAGATTTTCCCTTCAGAACATCACCCATTGTTTCATATATCTGTTCAAATGTATCAGCTATTTCTTTTGCTACTTCCCTTGGATCCTTTTTATCTTTAAATCCTTGGTCAGCTATTTTTTTTAATTTTCTTCTAAATTGTTTCTTATTTGTAATTCGATTCCATCTATTGTAAGGATAAATAGCTTTAAGCATCTCGTAATCATAATCCTCATATGACATTTTTTCTATTTCTTTTTGAATATCTTCTTCAGATTTTCCTTTAAGAATATCATCCATTGCTTCATATATGAATTTAGCTTTCATCTACATATATTTTTTTAATAGTTTTACAACATCTAAATGACTATTTTGTGAAGCCCACCATAAAGCATCATCATTATTAGCATGAACATCAGCTCCATATTTAAATAAAAGTTCTACCACATTCAAATGACCATTTTCTGAAGCATATCGTAAAGCCAAATCATTTCCAAAATGGACATCAGCACCTATTTTTAATGCTTTCTTTATACCAGCTAAAAACTCTACTTTTGCAGATTTAAGAAGTAATTCATTTGGATCTAAATTAGTATTTTCTAATGAAGACATAATTTCTTCATCAGATTTTCCCTTTAAAACATCACCCATTGCTTCATTTACGAACTTAGCTTTCATCTTTATTTCAATGCTTTAAGTGAAACCCAATCAACTGTTCTATATGCGCTTCTAAATAATGGGTTTTCTTTAGTTTTTATGACTTGATCAGAATTTGGAGAAACTACATTAAATTTAGATCTATTCCAAACGCTTACAGATCCTCCCATTGCATTATCAATAGTCTTACCAGTTCCAAATTTACCTCCTAATGTTGTACTATCAGCAATTGGAACCCTCCAATAAATTGGATTTCTTCCAGTTTCAGGAACATCAACACCAGTTACATTATCTATTTTAGTTTCATCCTCTGCTGCTCCTCTCATACTATCAGGTAAATCATAAATTCTTCCCATACCTCTATTAAAAATGGATTGAATTGCATCACGGTCTCTTGCCATTCCATGTTCTAATTTGACTATAACTCTCATTTCAATAGGAAAATCATCAGGACCTAATTCATTTCCAAATTCCACTTCAACACTTTCACAAACTAAGTTACCTATCATTGCAATAGGATTTAAGGGATTTCCAATTGTTATATGCCATTCTCCAACCGGCTCACCAATTAATAAAGCTTTTAGTCCCTGAAGAAAGGGTATTTGACCATTAGATTTTTCTGCTGCATATTGTTTTACTAAATTACCAGCAATTCCAGTTCCTCCTCCATATACATTTTCAAGAGATCCAAATAAATCTTTGTTTCCACTTCCAGATTTTCCAAGAATAGAATTAAAGAAATTTTTAGCAGCGTCTAATATACCACTGCCTGCTGCTTGTCCTTTTCCTAAAAAACTCTTAATTGATGTTGACCCCCATTCAACTGGTTTACCAGAGTACCATTGTTGTATACCTTTATCTCCACCTAAAAATGGATAGGTTTGGGGCTGACCCATAAATCTATGTTGACCTCCCCAGAAAATAGCTGCTGTCGAACCCATTATTAAAAAGTTTGAAAGTATATCAAGGAGAACCGCTTTAATGTTTATACCACCAACAGGTCTTGCGACATAATCAAATTTAAGTTCAATTCCACTCATTTCAAATTTAATTCCCGCTTTACGTTTTTTTACTTTGGTAATACGGTTTACTGGACCAAGAATTCTATTTTCATATGGACCATCTGTATATGGATCAGGTGGTAACATTCCTTGATTTAATACAGCTTCTTGGTTCCAATCACCCATTGCTACGTTTAACATTGTAGCATATTTTGTTAATCCTGGAAAAAGACCTCCGGCACCTTGTTCTGATCCAGGAGTTTCAGTAGGTGTAACTTTCCAAACATTAGCTTCTGCATCATCCCATTCAAATCCAGTTGTAAATTTAAGAATATCTTTAAGGGTGTTATCTGTTTCATTTCCAAAATATGTAATTGCAGTTGCCATAGGAGGGAATGTGATTTTTTTAGCAGATCCACCAGGTTCTGTCCCTGATTCAATTTCCTTTCCATTGGCATCAACTTGAGGAATATTCCCTTCTTCAGCCATAGGACTTCCAGGAGCTTGCGTACCATCCATACCAGGAAATTTTAAATTATCTATTATAGGTGCTGGATATCTTCTTAATGTGATTAATCTATTATTAGGAATTTTATTCCAATGTTTGCTAAAAACAAAATCTGTAAAATTATAGGGAGTTCTTCCATATGGATCTCCATTTCCCCAAGAAATTAATGAGGATGTTGTAGGATGTTGAGAAAAATTTAATAAATTGTCCTTTCCGATTGTTTCATCAACCTCATACCATTTTCGTTGTCCTTTTTGATTAATTAAATATCTTCCACCTTTTGATCCATATAATTTAACATATGCATAATTATTCATTAATGCTGGAACTCCAACAAAAAAATCATCATTCTGCATCATGTGAATATCTCCCCTTGTTTTATTAATTAACTCAGCTTTCTTTTGTGATTTAGAATTATGAATATAAGATTCTGAAACTGTATATCCGATAGTCCCAGCTTGAGCATAAACAGTACTTATAGGAGTTATTGCATAAACACCAGCATTTTCTTTTGATTCATCAATTATTAAACGATCTAGTCTTCTGTCAAATGGAGATATTTGAGGGGTAGTTGGATCAGGATAATCTGTAGTATCTAATTTAGGGAGAGTAATATTTTTACTTAAATTACTTAAATTTATAGCATCTAATGATTGTAAACATTGTTCTAAAGCCTGTTGGGCTTCTTTTAAATAATTATTATGTACAGCAATAGGAGCTAATAACCTTACATCATCTCCTTTTATACTTTGAGCTTTTTTAATAAGCCAATCTTTTCTACTATCAACAACATCATAACCCTTTTTTAATCCAGAATCCCAATATTTTCTTTCAAGTACTTTAACATAAAGATCATTAACCTTTCTACGAAAACAAGCATTTTGAACATACCAATATTCAAAATTTGTAACAGTTTTTATAGTTTGAACTATTTCTTTAATTTTTGCAGTTGACTTTTCACTCATTTAGAATATTTTATTTTATATATTCAAAAATTCTAAATGTACTAAAGTTTATTCAATTATGGGGTTGGTGGGACCTAATTCTAAAAAAAACCCCTTTTGGGTATAAATCCATCCTTTATTAATTTTTGTTTGGAAAAATTTATAATTTCTTTTATAGGTTTTGCTTCAATTAATCTAATCTTTTTAATGGATGGAAAAAATATTATTTCATTAAAAAATGAATAAAACTGTTGAAGCTTAGGAATGTTATATTCATCTATTAGGACAATTTCTGTTATTTTTTCAAAATCAACTAAAATTTCATTAAGATTATTTATGATGTCTTCGTTTAAATGTGGGTTAGAATAAATAATACCTCTAATTCTCTTGGATTTGGTATAATTTTTTATTAAAGAATTTATTTTCTTATTTATAATAAATGCTCCATAATCATCTATATTATCATAATTATAATTATGTTCTTCAAGAATATCTTGAATATTTATTATAGAAAATAATTTTAAATTTAAAAAAGAGCGTTTTAATTTTGGAATCCCTTCTATTGTTATATAAAACTTCACTGGGTAATTTCTTGTTTATAAACTTTTTTAGCTTCTTCTAAAGCATCAATATAAGATAAACTTTTTGAAATCATAAGTTCAGTTGCAATTGACGCTATTCTGTTATTATCAATTTTATCTTCATTTTCTTGTTCTTGGAGTCTTCTAATTTCTTTCATTTCTTTCTCTTTCTCCTTCCCTTGTATAATGTTTTGTTGAAGTGACTCCATTCTTTCACTAAATGGTAAGGATTTTTTGTGTTTGGTAATTCCTAAGTTTTTTTCCGTTAATCGTCGTTCTTTTCTATTCATTTTTTATTTTTTTCTTGATCAGTAACTAAAGAGTTTACATAAAAGAAATTAAAAAGTCGTAAATAAGCTGAAAGAAAAAGCATATCATCAGTTTGAATAACTTTACTTGAATCTAAAAGTTTAAAATTTCTTCTAACTTCTTTTTCTTCAACATTTTCATCTGACTTAATTTTTATATTAGTGATATCAATAGCATAAATTTTAATAGGTGAATCTGATGACATATTATTATAAAGACTTCCAAGATACATCCACAAATCAGCTTGAGATATATTTGTTCCTATAATTTCAAAAAGAACTCTATTGGCAGCAACCAAATCTGTACTATCATCAGACGAAATATAATCATTTATAAGTGTTAAAACACTTTCTTCTTCTAAATAATTCCAATCTTGCATAACACCTATTTTATCCAACAAACCATTAGTTGAAATAGTATAAGGTAATATACAAATACGATTTTTTTT
>Ga0307928_10001312_pt1 | contig 18822 bp, 39 predicted proteins | sample AceLakmetagen232_FD_201815 | JGI IMG/M metagenome (GOLD analysis project Ga0307928, IMG submission 201815) | Saline water microbial communities from Ace Lake, Antarctica - #232 | ecosystem: Environmental > Aquatic > Non-marine Saline and Alkaline > Saline | place: Antarctica: Ace Lake... | reverse complement strand
GAAGAGAAAAGAAAAAATATTAGATATTCTGAGTTACAAGCAAAAATCTATAAAAATGAAAGATCCAAGAAAAGATGTGAAAAGAAATATGAAATGCTAAGACAAGTGAAAGCATTAAGATTATGTAGATCAGAGAATTTTAGATGTTTAATTGAGGCAGAAACAGAAGAATCTAATACTCTACTAGATTCAGTGGAGATCCCAATTGTAAAATGAGGTTAATGGCAATACGTTGTCCTAACTGCGGAAAATGGCAAGGTAAGATTTTGTATTCAGACATTAAAAAAGGATCATTTAAATGTATGAATTGCAGAAAAAGTAAGAAATTAGTTTCAAATGGTAAATTAAATGTTACTGTTGAATTTTGTGATTCATACGATCAAATAACTGCTATTGTAAGCAATAATAATTTACCAGACAAATATAAAGCTTAAATGTTTTTGAACATATATACACACAAAAAGTCCTGGGGGCCACCTCCCTCAGGCATTATAATTATGGAGATGATAAAAATGGACACGATATTATTAGCAGTAATTTTTATGTTAGCAATTACGACTGTTCTTATAACTACATTATATATGGAAACTGATAGTAATGATATTGCAGAAAAGATGAAGATTGATATTGATGTTTGTTTAGGTATTTATAATAATGATTATTTAATTTGTTATTATGAATTATCTAATAAATATCCGTCTGGCGATGTTTATGATTATATGTTAAATGTGTCAGAAATAAATAAAATTGAGAGAGTAGAATAAAATGAATGTAATTAGATGTTTTTTACAAAATATTTATAAAAAAGAGATAGATGTTTTCGGAAACGAATTAAAGGTAAAGAGCTTTAACGATGTTAAAGTGATCAAAGGTAGATGGATTAATCATAGAGAGTAGAATAAAATGAATGTAATAAATAAAGAAAGATTTAGGCAGTTTATATCTGCATATGTAGGATCATTCCTAACAATATTCGCATTAAGTTTTGTATTTAAAGGAATCAACGGTGCAATGATAATAGTAGGACCAGCCTTACTAGGGTTTATGTTTTTATTGGGATTAGAAGTTTGGACAAGAAAACCAAAGGTAAAAGAGAATGATAATTGAAACAAATTTATTTTTTTATTTTTTTATTAAACAAGGGTGATATATATGGATGTAACTGAAAAGTATAATATGGGTGTTAAATTTGAGAATGGCGATATAATCGCAAAAGTATTTATTGAGAGAACTGAGAAAATGTTTTCATTAGATAAGGATGATTATAATAAACATTTTAATTTCAAGATTAGTATTAGGTTTTTAGAAAATTTTAATTATATTAGATTAAAAGAACGAGGCATTGTTTTAGATGATTATATGAAAAATGGAAAATCTTGGGAATATCAATTAAACAAGAACGATGATTTAATGGTAGAATTAAATGAGCTCACAGAATTTGGTTTTGATATATTCAATCATCCAGATAATAAAGATTACCAAAAGCTTGTGGCTTCGGTGCTATAAATGTGGTTAATCTTTAAATTTTTTTGGAAATTTTTTATAACAGGATTTTTTGGTGGTTTAATCTTACGTATGATTTGGTTTGCTATATTTAGAAATAAGACAACTGCAAAAGGAGTTATAAATACAGGTATATTAGGAGGATTAATTTTTTGTATAATAGTAATCATAGGAATGTATATATAGAGGTATTAAGGTGGGTAGAACAAAGAATCAGGTAATTTTAGATATATTGTCTTCAATGACTAGGCCAGTGATTATATCGAAGATCTTAAGAACTGGAAATGTGTCAACTTTAAGGTGTAGAAATATATTAGAGCCATTAATAAGTAATGGATTAGTTCAGTGTAATGGTAAAACATATGTTAGGACAAGGAAAGGAGACTTGTTCTATTTTAGAAAGAGATGATAAAAATGGAAAATGAAGAATATGCTTTTAGTGCTTGTCCATATTGTGGATTAGATGTTGCTGAACATTTAAAAGAATCAGTACCATTAGGAATGGGAAAAAACAAAGCAAATTGTGCATTATTACAAAGTGATGTAATAGCGATAATTAAAGGTAGAAATAACGATGAATAATTTAGATGAAATAATGGATAAGGAATTTATTATCGTAGAGTGTGCTTGGTGTAAGAAAGTAAAATTACATGGTATTTATCAAACTATTCCATCTAATTATTATCAGCAATTTACAGAATATAAAAAATCACATGGTATTTGTGATGAATGTGTTAAGAAGCTTGTACATAATGATAAATATAAGCAGGGAGAATTAAAAAATGAATAAGAAAGATATTTTGTTAGGGGGTGTTTTTGGTGGAATGAGTATTTATATTTTACCAATGTTTATACGACAGAAATGGTTATCAGTAATAACAAAACCATTAGGGATCTTTATAATGGCAACAGGAGTTATTCTATTTATAGCTTGGGATGTTATAGTTGAAAAATTAACAAATACTAATTTATCTTCAAAAAAAGAAAAAGATTTAGATATTCAATACAAAAAAGGTTTGTTATCAATTGATGAATATTATAAAAAGAAAAAAACTATTCTAAACAATCAAGTAATCACAAATAAAAAATTACTTGCATTAGAAAAACAGAAACAAGAGATTTCAACTTTAACTAAAAAGATTAAATCCACAAATACATCAAAAAAGAAAAAGATTAATTTAGGTGGGATACTTGGTTCAGATAATAAAACAAAAAGTAAGCCTTTAATTGATCTTGATAATTTAAGTGGTTTTATGGGTTCTAGTAAACCAAAGATTAATTATGAAGATGAGATGAAACAAGTTAGGTTAGAAAGAGAACAACTTAGAAATCAACAAATGAAAGAAAAATTAACTAAAAAAAAGAAGACAGAAAAACCAGGCATACTTTGGTAATTAAAATAAACGGTGAAGAAAATGATGAAAAAATACAAAGTTTTAATAACTAAATTAGATCAAATAAAAGGTCTAATGTTTTCTAAGTTACTTAATGAATTTTTTTATGTTTTTATTTTTCAAAAAGAATCAAAAGATTTTATTCATACTTGGTTTATGGGGGGTCCAATTGATATAGTTTTCTTTGACTTTAACGGTCATGTTTTATCTTGTCATGAAAATGTAAAGCCTTGGAGATTAGTAAAGCCTAATGTTGAATTTAGGTACTTTATTGAAGTTCCAGCAGGATATATTCATAAGCATAATATAAAATTAAGTCAAAGGTATAATTTAGAAATAAATGGTATGATTAAAAATCCAATAAACATTGAAATTAAGTTGAGGTGAAAGTTGTTTAAAGATGGCAAAAACAAAGATTAGATTCAGTTTTAAAAATAAATGTTCTTTGTGTGGTAAAGGGTATAGATATAAATATCAAGCAAAAGAGTGCGAGAATAGACATAAAGAAAAAAGGGATTTATATTATACTGATTATGAACATAAAAATGGACTTGATGAATTAGAAAAGATTGCATCAGATCCAAGACAAAGGAAACTAACAGGAGATAAAAATGAAAAATAAAAAAATTAGCGATATAAAATTATTTTTTATTTCTTTATTTGGTCTGTCAATTATTGCCTTGGTATATCAATATCATATAAACTTATATGAATTTTTAATTTTTATTGTTCTTAGTATTATCGTTTGTTTGTGGTCTAATTTTTTACGAGATTAATCTATTGTTTTTCTATGTTCCAGATCTGGCACACTATATTATTTTCTAATTACAATTTAACTAGCCACTAAATATGTTTCTGTGGAATGTTTTCCTGTGGAAGTCAAAAAGTGGCTAAGGGGTTTTTTTGGCAGTGCTAAAATGGATGTTTTAGTTCTGAGTGGGGTTAGAGGTGGCATAATTGGCTTAAGTTACATTATATAATATAATATAGTATAATCTTCTGTAACTAGAAATCCAAAAGATTTAAATAGAATAATAGTATTAAATAAATAGACAATCATAGAATAACAATAGAGGTAGATGAATATGATATTTGATTTGAAATGTTCAAAATGTAAAAAGAATGTATGGCGTATAATGTATGATCCTAACCATAAAGAAACACAGCTTACTTGTGCCAATTGTGGTAAGAGTGAAATGTATGAAGAAGTAATTGGTATTAAGAGGAGGAAAAAGAATGCAACTAAAAAAACAAAAGAAATTCAAAATACTGAGCAAGTTAATACAATCAATTAGTTCTTCAAAGATTAAAGAGAATGAGAAGAAGTTAAAAGAATTAACTAAATTAAAGACACATAATAATATAAAGAATGCATCCTTGAAGATGGATGTGTTTGATTTAGATTTAGTGAAAGCAATTGCTAAAAATAGATACGAAAAGAAAAATAAGAAATCATTTTTTGACAAGTATCTTTTACCATCTTTGAACAAAAAAAAGTATGCTAGATTGTATGGTGTAAGATACGGTGATGATTTCAAAGAAAGATATTATAGGTATTTAGATTTTATGAATGTTGTATTAGAGGTTGCAGTTTTTAATAGATGGTTTACAGTTGATACAATGAAAAAAAAAGGGATCCCAGTTAAAAAAATATTAAACGTTTTTTTCAGTAAAACAAAAAATTATGTAGAAGTTAAGAGATATTATCAAAAACAAGAAGCTCTTATAATTTCTGAACAACACACAGGTTTATAATAATGGAATTTAGTCAGCCACCAACACCAAAAGTAAGTGTAATTATGCCAATATATAATTCTAAAAAGTATCTTAGAGAAAGTATCTTATCAGTAATTCGACAAAATATGAAAGATATAGAAATTATATTGGTTGATGATCATTCTACTGATGGTTCAATGGAATTGATTCTTGAGTTCATAGAAATGGATCCAAGAATTAAGTATCATAGGAATAAAAAAAATGAAGGAATAGTTCATACTAGAAATGTGGGTTTTACTTTATGTGATCATAGATCTAAATACTATGCTATTGCAGATTCCGATGATATAAATTCATTTGATCGTATTAGAAAACAGTATGACTTTATGGAGGCTAATCCTATTGTTGGGTTAGTAGGATCAAATATTAATATCATAAATGATAAGAATGAGATAACTGGCAGTAGGTATTATGAAACAGAGTCATATAAGATTAGACAAGATCTTTTAAAGGGAAATCCAATCGCTCATCCAACAGCGATGTTTAGAAGGAGTGCTATAGATAGAGTAGGGTATTATGCCAAAGATGGCGTATTTGATCGTGCTAGAGATTATGACCTTATTGTAAAAATTGGAATGATGTATGAGATTGCAAACTTAGATGAGAAGCTTGTTAGTTACAGGATACATAATCAACAAACTAAATACACCCATCTTAGAGAAACTATTAAGTCAACTCTAGAGATCCAAGTTAAATGGATAATCAAGATTGGCTATCGTGCTTTGAGTAAAAACTTTTTCAATGTGTTAATGTATATGTTTATATTAATGCTACCAAAGAAAATAGTTTTATACGCTTTCAAAAAGATAAAATTTAAGGGGAGATAATATGAAAATAAGACAGAGCTTTAATGCTTGGGGAGGACTGATTGGTTTTCTTATAGGTCTTTGTGGAATCCTTATTTTAGTAGGATTCTTTAAAATGACTTGGTCTTTTTGGAGTGGTCTAGCAGATGCTGCATTACCAGACGACTATCAAAGTGTAGTTGGAAAGATGATTTCAAAAGGAAATAACTCATAGTAAAATGAGATGGAAAATTGGAGACAAACATAAATGGTATGGAACCGTTGCGGCAGTAGGTATTCGAGAAGGTGAGCCTTATAGAATGTTTCTTAAGGATGGTTCTGTATCATTAATTCCATTAGACTGTTTGGAGGAACAAAAATGAAATTAAGATTTATAAAAACAAATTTATCAGTGATTCCTAATTATATATGGTTAATTAAGTATATATTAATATTGCTTATTGTAATGTTTTGTTATATGCAGTTAACTTCTATGATTGAATCAAATGGTTCTTATTGTGAAGACTGTGAAGATTATACAGGAATAGCACAGGATAGTTATAACTTTTATTTTATAGTTTATTTCGCTGTATCTATGTTTGGATTACTTTATTTGTTTACTAAAGCAATGACTAGGAATTTTTGGAAGGGTATTGGTTTGGTATTAATGACTACAACAATATTAACAAATAGCGAATTTTTAGGTTACCTGGGTATATGTTTTATTATCGTAGGAATACTGGGAGATATTGTTAAAGCGTTTAAGTATGATTTTATCTTAGAAACAAAAAATAAAGTATTTAGTTTAATTAATATGGAAAATTATTATCCAACGCATACAGTCGATCTTGCAAAATTATATCCAGTAATAGATAATGTATTAGATAAACAAGATGCTGAGGATTTAAAAGAAGTTATTAGATTAACTCTGGTGGAATAAAATGTGGATCTGGTTATTAGCAGGTATCTTAATATTCCTTGTAGTTAAAAGAATAACATGGGATCATGAAAATGGAAGATGGTAAAAATGATTGAGCCACATCTGGCAAAATCCAAAAAATATATAAAGGAATATAATAGTAAAGAAGTATAGGTTTTTTAAAATGGAAGGAAAAAGAAGTAGACGTGGAAAAGAATGTTGGAAAGAATTAAGTATTGCTGAGTTAACATTAAGACAATCAGGCAGATATGGCAGAATAGAAATTCTAAAGAAAGAGATAAAAGAATTAGAAAGTTTAATCGAGGATAAAAAGAAAAATGTCTAAGAAAGTAAATTGTAATTTAAAAGGCAAAATTTTCGAAAGAGAGATTGCTAATTATTTAACTTGTGTTAGCGGATCTAAGTTCTTAAGAGTTCCATCTTCTGGAGCCTTTGGAACAGTTAACAAATCAACAGACAGCAGATTCTTGGGAGATGTGTTTTCAGAAGATGAAATGTTTCATGATATTGTAATTGAATGCAAATCATATAAGTCATTATCTTTTGGAGATTTATTTAATAAGAACTCTGTTCTGTATAAATGGATTGAACAGTCCGAGAGAGAATCTGGGAAAAAGGGGTGGATATTATTTTTTAAGATTAATAGAATAGGAACTTTCATGTTGGAAAAAACAGATAGTTTATGTTCTATTGATTACTTAGGCATTGATAAATCAGATGAGCTTCATTTGAACGATGACTATATAATATCTAGACTGAGGGTGGAATAAAATGGAAGAAACAAATGAGATAAGTATTGTTTCATCAGAAGTATTGATGGATAAATATGCATCTGAGTATATGGATTACAAAAGAAATGCAGCATCAAGTCTAATATTCATGGGTAAAATCCTTTATGATTTAAAAGATAAAGTAGCTCATGGCCATTGGTTAGATTTTCTTGACAATAAAGTTAAAGAAAGTAAAAGAACAGCACAGAGATATATAACAATATATAAAGAATATGGTCATTTCATTCCTAACAAAGAAGCTTTCAAAGCAATTTGTGAATTAGGAACAGCTCATCTAAACGAATTGAGAAAATTACCAGATGCTTTCAAGAAAGAAATCACAATCGTAAGATTAGATGATGACAAGAATGAACATCCTAAAACTGTAAGTGTTCTTGACGAAGAAAAAGTAGTTGACTTTTTGAATGAAGTATCAGAATCCAAAAATGGTGAAGATAAGTTAATCAAAGATATGACTTCTGAGGAGATCGCTGAGAAAGTTCGAGAGGCCCAAGGAATATTTGCACCAACAAAAGCAAGTATGGATGGAGAGATGTCTTTAGATGAAGGAGCGAGTGAAGTCTTCAATAGACCACTTCATGAGACAGACGAAGATAAGCCTTTGACTCCATCCCAGGAATATAGTAATAATATTGTAATGGAATGTAGAAACATTGTAAAGGAAGTATTTAAGGAAGCAGAAGATGCATCAGATAACTTATGTCTGTTAAATAAGGACCTGTTTGAATTAAAGGACAATGCTGAGCATATAATGAGTTTAGATATGGAGATGAGGAAAAAGCTTAAGCGTAAAATGTTTAAGGTTAAAAGCGATGCAGAAGCTCTTATGGTTCATGCAACTGATTTAATAGATAGGTTATAAGATGTATAACTTATCTAAGTTTTCAACAATAGCTCAACCTACTCATACAGTTGTGTCTCCAGCAGACACTATTATATTGATTCAGGAATATTGTACAAGTATTCATCATGGTACTGCTTATATTATAATTGGTGGAATGTTAATGTGGATACTTCAACCAGCTTTTGAAAAGTTTATTAATTATATAGATCAAAGTGAGGATGTTGATTTAAAATTTAAAGTTGGAACAATAATGTTTCTTTACAAATGGTTTGGTTTGGGATTGTTTGCTTTGTCATTATACGGAATATTTTTCTTTTAGTTTATAAATAGTTGAGATAAATTTATAAACTATTTTTTTATTATATTAATCGGAAGGGGGATAATAAAAATACCTCAACACCTCAACTTGAATATATTCTTTTTCCTCCTTCCACTCGCCAAACTTGGCGTAAATATTTCTAACAATCCAAAAAATATATAAAGGATTTTGATTAAAATAAAGTAGGACACAAGGTCGACACGAAGTTTTTAAGGAGAACACGAACTTTTTTTTTGTAAGAACACGAACTCGTAAGATACAGTGTTTATCGAACAAACAGAAACACAAAGTTTTTTATTTTAAAAATACTATGTTTTTAAGAAAACACGAACTCATAAGAGTTAGTGTTTATCGGTAACACGTCAACACGAACTCTTTTTTTGTAAGAACACGAACTTTTTTTAAAAAACACAATATCGAAATTATGTAGTATTAGTCGAGGGTTTAGGATGAGGAAAGAAAAAAAGATAAAACAAATACTTAGAAAGGTCAAAAAAGAGTTCGTGTTACCGTTATATTTAAGAGAAGTTATAACTCTACTGGGACAGAACCCAACTACAAATTTCGTAGCAGAAAAGATGGGTAAAAGTTCTAAGGATACGAGTTCTTATATATCTAAGCTTATTAAGTTAGGATATGTAAGACGATTAGATAGAGGATTATTTAAAGTTTTGAGAACACGAACTTTTCATGAAGAGGGCATCGGGGTGTCCCCAAAGCAAAGCACCTCTTTTATAAAAGAACTCGCAAAACCGCCATTTCAAAAAAAGAAAAAAAGTTCGTGTTTGTTGGGCAAGAAAGTAGCACAACCATTAGTGCCAAATCTGGAAGATAATTATTACAGATTACATGGTTTAGAAATAGAATTAAAAATAAATAAAGACGTACATGGTTTTTTACAAAGCTGTATTTTTGCAGATAAGATTTTCACTAATATAAAAACAGCTGGTGGTAATGGTGGAAATAATTTTGATTACGGTATAATTAAATATTTGATTACAAAAAATAAATTGTTTGCATTTTTTCCAAACACTTGGGAGATAACTGGTCATAAAATGTCAGATCTATCTAATAAGCTATATGAGTCTATATTTGAAGAGATTAATAAATTAGGTAGAAAGATTAGGAAGCCTTTAATTAAAGAAGGTAGACTTAGTTTTGATATTGTTAATATGCATATAGCAATAAGTAATTGTGGTGTTGTTCGAGAGTTTAAGAATAGAGGTATAAGAGATATTACTGTATATGATTCAGATGATGGTAAAGCTAGATTTATTATGGATTTTTCTCATGGCATTCCAGAGTTAGAAGCAATCCATCCTGAACATGTTTTTGATGATGCAATGGAAGCAAAGTATTTTACAAGTACTTTAAAAGACGGAGAGTTTAGAAAGTTACATGAAAAATCTAGAGTATTCTTTAATAGTACAGAAGAGCATACTTTGAAAGATGTAGTAGATGTATCTATTAGTAATACAAAATTATTATTAGGATTAATAGATGTAGTAGCATCTCAAGTAAAAGAAAGTAAAAAAACTTCTATATTATTAAAAACAACAGCAGAGACAGTTAATCAGTTGGCTATGATTATGAAGTTAAATGTTTTAGTAGGAGAAAAAAAAGCAACGAAAAAGGAAGATAAGGAAAAGGGAACCCCTCCTTATTATATGGGGTAAACTAAAATGGGAGAATTCTATTCAATAAAAAAAGCTTCATATATTTGTGAGTTTTGTGATTATGAAACTTATAGTTGTAAAGATATGAAAGATCATATACAATTACATAAAAAGCCTATGTTAATAAAAAAGACAATAACACAAAAGACTTTAATGTAATTATAATCCAAAAACTATAAAAAGGTTTAATTCAATAATGAGGTAGAGGTAAATAATGAGAGATAAAAAAGAGAGTAAATTCCCTATGTTTATTAGGGATGAAAGTAATATTAAAATTGAAGAGTTAATATATCAAATAATTAAAAGCGAAAAAGTATCAAGTAATAGACGTGATCCATTTACAGGGAGAATACTAAGAAACACAAATATAATAAATAATAAGAAAATTACTAAATTACAAATGGATAATTTATTAAATTAAATTATATTAATGGAGGTGAAATGATGCCAGCAAGGAACAAAAAAGGGCCTAATACAAGAAGTCCAAGACCAAGTAAGAAAAAAGGAGGAAGATGGAAAGGAAACTGTTAATTCAGTTTTTTTTTTATTTCCATAAATCCAAAAATTATATAAAGAACAACGATTTAATTCTAATTAGATATATTAGTATATCAGAGGTATAGAAAATGAAAAAAGAAAATATATTAAGAGCATATGCAATGTTTGAAAATGTTGATGTGTATCAAATCAAAACAAAAAATGGACCAAAATTATGTTTAGATTTACTAGGTGTAGAAAATGTATTAGTTGAATCATTACATGCAAGAAATCCGTTATTACAGAATGCAAGTGAATTAAGTGAGTTACCTGTGAAAGATTATACAGCATACTCATCAGATATAATTCTTAAGGATTTTATGAAATCATTAAAGATTGCGATGATGATTAAAGGTATTATTAATATGCCATTAGAAATTGCACAAATATTAGGTTTATCAAAAGAAGAATCAGTTCCAACTAAAAAGGAAAAACAAGATATTAAACCAGTTGCTGTAGAAAATCAACAGGAAACTCCTCAAAATCAGGAAAGCATTGAAGAAAACGATGTTGTAGAATCTAATTTTGGTGATTTCGATGACGATGAAGAAATTACAATAACTAATTAATTTTTTTATTATTTTTTAACGTGCCAATATATCAGACTGGTAGATAGCCGCTCTTGCAATGAACCTGAAAGCAACCCTAAATTTATAAAAACCATAAAGAAGTTTTTATTTTGTTTTCTTTACAATATCAGCGGAGGCCTTGGGTTCAAATCCCAATTGGTACATTACAATAGAATATTAGAGGAGAGATTTTAAATGAGTAATTCAGATTTTGATTTCATTATTAGACAACTAAGATATTTGCAAGAGAATAATTACGATGCATTAGTTTTAGTAGACGGGCCAAAGGGGAATGGTAAGAGTAATCTTATAATGGCACAAGCTAGAAGATATGTACATCTTTATGGATTTATTTGTCCAAAGTGTGGGGCTACATTTTATCTAAATTGTTGGAAACCATTAAGATCAGCTAAAGGAATTATTAAAAAGGATATAAATAATAATGCTATTTGGGAAATTCCTAAAGAAATAAAACAAGGTTTTTCTATTAAGAAAGGTAAAAAGAGAAAAGTATTTGTTCAGTGTCCAATTGAATATAGATTAGATTTAAAAACTGGAGAAAAACATCCTATTTTTGGATGTGGGCATAAGTTTTATTATAAAGATAGAAAAATACCTAAGTGGGATGCAAAGAATTATATTGCATATGATAATAAGGATGTGTTAGATAAAATTTTCAACTCTCCAAGATATACTCCAATAGCCATTGATGAGATGATAAAAGTTGTTGCAGCACAGAATCATAATAGATCTGAATCAAAATATTTAAAAGAAGTTCTCACGGTAGTAAGGCCAAAGAGATTTTTGATATTAGGAGCAATCCCTGAAATGCTTTGGGTAGATTCAAAAGTCCGTGAAGGTATGAGTACATTTTGGATACGTGTATTAGAAAGAGGCTTGGCTGTTTTATTTGAAAAAGATAAGGGGATAGCTGATGACCACTACCATATAAAAAAAATGCAGAAGATGATGGGGGCAATATTTCACAATACAGACCTTTCAAAAATTAAAAAGAAGTTAAGTAAACATCCTTGTTATCAGATGATGTTTAAAGTTCCAAACTTACCAGAAAAGGTTTATAATAATTATGAGGCTGTTAGAAATGCATTAACATTACAAAGACAAGTTGAAGAGGCTACATTATCTAATAAAGATATGGCAAAGATGGCAGCATTTAATTTAATTAATTTTTATGATAATATTAGATTACAAGTATTAAAAAGTAAATCTAACAAAATGACTTATTCTATACTATTAAATCAAATATTTAAAAATCCAGTAACTGGTAAGCCTGTTATGTCAGAACCAACAGCAAGAAATTGGATTAAAGCCGTTGAAGATTATGTTAAAAGTAAGGGATCAGAAATAGCAGGATTTGATGGAGATGTTGCTCATGTTAAAAAAGACACGAACACGAACACGAACACGAACACGAAAAAAAGAATTAAAACAATTGAAGTTACAGATGATAATGATGCTGTGATCGAGATGAAGCTAGAAGATATCAATGATAACGATGAAATAATTCAGTTGTGAAAAGATATTAATAAATCATAGTTTATAACTATACATATATTATTTATGTATATTCATAAATATTTTAGGAGGAACTAAAAATGAATAAAAACAATAAAAAGATTTTAGGAGTACCATTGGCAATGTTTGTAATTGGTATTTTAATTATAGGTGGAGCAAGTGCTGCATTAGTAAGTTACTTAAGTAATTCAGTTGAAGTTGACATTGAAGTTTCATCCCCAATTAGTTTGGAGATGGCAGAAATAGAACATGGTATGACTATTTTATCTGCAATTGAAAATGTTGCAAACGAAAATGTTGATTGGCAAGAAACTGTTGGTAATTTATCTACAACAGGTCTTAGTACAATGGAATTAGGATTAAAAGTAGAAAATAATGCTGATGTAGATATAATGAATGAGTATCTAGAATTTGAATTATCTAACGAAAATAATAATGCAACTTGTGACGATTTAACAAGTTTAACATTTATAGACGTAGGTTGTTCAGAGGGAACTTGGTGTTATCAAGAGCAACAAGAATTAGTAGGAACTGTTGATTGTAATGAATTTAATGGATCCGCATATTATTCTATTCCAATAACTTTATGGGAATCAGGATTAGAATATAATTATCCAGTAACATTAACATTTGCTAACGTTGAACCAGGAATGTATGGTTTTGATGCTACTGCTGTTATGTCTGAATAAGTTTAATTTTTTAATTTTTTAATTTTTTAATTTTTTACTTTAATCAACCTAGGAGGAAAAACAATGAAGATAATCCAAATATTATTAATATTAATGATTTTAACAATCCCAACAGCTTTAGCTTATAAGGGTGGAACTACAAATACTGTTGGTCACTTTGAGAACTGTGTTAATATGACAGTTGAAGTAACAAGTAATAATACAATATCCCCAACGGAATATATTTTAAACAATTGTATTGAGATTATAAATAATGAATGGTTTTGTGAATGTAACGGAAGTTACGACTTAAATATAACTACTCAAATTAATACAATAAATTCTTATAATATTAAAACAAATTATATCATTTCTATAGATGATATTCCTGAGGTTGATATGACTAAGATCATTGTAAATAATGATGACATTGTAACTTACCAAGTAACTTATATTAATGATAAGTTAGCATTTAATTTTAGTTCACATGGTCAGAAGACTGTAAATATTTCTATAGGAGATTTAGGTTGCCCTTATGAATTAACTGTAAGTGGATTAAGTACTGTTTTCACTTGTATTGATAAGCATGTTATATTTGATGCACACTTTTCTAATAAGATAATTATTTTAAATTATAATGCACCTTCAACAACTAAAAAGAGCAGTGGTCATTATTTTAATTGGGTAAAGCCAGATACTATTATAAATGATACTGTTATTTCTACTCCTGTTATTTCTACTCCTGTTATTTCTACTCCTGTTATTTCTAATGAACCAGAATCTAATTTAATCTTAAATGAGGATAATGAAATAATTTATACAGATTCATTAGATTACTTATTAGATGAAACAGATGAAGCAGATGAAATAAATAATGGATTATATCCTTTTTTAATTGTTATTGTTTTTTGTGTTTGTATATTTTTAATAATAAAAAGAATAAAACGAAATGATAAAACTGAGGAATAAAAATGACAGGTGGATATAATATAAGTGGACCTAATGAAGCAGATAGAAGATGTTTTGAAACTTGTAAAGGTTCTAATATTTGTAACCAGAAAGAAAAGAAATACTTTGCACCTAAACCATTACCTCCAATAAAGAAAACAAAAGTTGAAAAGCAAATAGATGAAATGTTGGCATCAATAATGGAACAGATTGAGAGGAATAAAAAATGAATATAATTAAAAACATTGTAAATAGGCCAAAGAAGTTTAGTTCAAAGAAATATTGGGATGACAGATATAAAGAAAAAGGAAATTCAGGTGACGGATCATACGGCGACCTAGCTTCATTTAAGGCTGGGTATATTAATAAAATTATTAAAGATAACAATATTGAAACAGTTTATGAGTTTGGATGTGGTGATGGTAATAATTTAAAATATTATAACATTCGAAATTATATTGGAACAGATGTTTCAGAGACAGTAATGGATTGGTGTAAAGAAATGTTTTCCAGGGATGGAAGTAAACGATTCATTTCATATAATAATTTCTGGAAAAATATTGATCTAATGAAGTTAGAAAAACCAGACATGACAATGAGTTTAGATGTCGTTTATCATTTAATTGAAGATACTGTTTTCGAAAAGCATATGGAGGATCTATTTAGATCAAGAAGATTTGTTTTGATTTATGCTTCAAATGAAAAAGAGAGGAGAGTGTTGAAGGCTCAGCATGTTAAGATGAGAAGATTTACTGACTGGGTTAATAAAAATAAAAAGGATTGGAAGTTATTAGAAGTAGAAAGACAAAAGTATCCAGACCAATCAAGATCGGATTTCTATTTATTCGAGAGGATATAATAATGGCACATGATATCAAGATGTATGCAAAAACAATCTTTACAAATATATTATTAATTCTAAAAGATGCAGGAGTCTTGAATCAAGATGATATTAGATTTTTCTCAGAAGAGTTTGCAAAGAGGCGACAGAAATGAATAAAGACGAAGTAGTTATTATTATGCCAGCTTATAATGAGCAGTCAGGAATAAGACATACTATCGAACAATTAATAGTTGGGGGTTATCATAACATAATTGTAATTGATGACTGTTCAAAAGATGATACTTGTGGAAGGGTTCGATATTTAATATATAAATATAAAGAATTTAATATTATCTTACTTGGACCAGAAGTTAATAAAGGGCAAGGTGCTGCCTTGGAATTAGGAATGCGTTATGTTAGAGACATTATGAATATAAACGGATTATACGGTTATGTAAATAATAATGGAGAAAAATGGAAGTATGTAGTTCATTTTGATTCAGATGGTCAGCATCAGGTATCAGATATTGAGAAGATGATTAAACCATTAGAAAATGGATTTGATATAACTTTGGGATCAAGATTTATTGGAAGAACAATTGACATGCCAAGATCAAGAAAATTTATGTTAAAGATTGGAATATTTGTAACTTGGTTTATATCAGGTATTGGATTAACAGATACTCATAACGGATTTCGTGCAATGACATTACGAACTTGTAGAAGATTAAAGATTGAACTACCTCGTATGGCACACGCATCTGAGATCTTAGATAAAGTTAAATCAATGAAGTTGAAGTATAAAGAAGTTCCAGTAACAATATTATACAACGATGAGATAAATGAGAATGCCACTGCAAGTTGGCAAGGATCATTAAAAATACTATGGAGTTTTATAAAATGGAAATTTGGAATAGGCAGAAATTAGGAAAAGGTGCTAAGTTAGTTGCTAGATTTAAAAGTTATTATATGCGTGCATCTCATTATGTTGGCATGATGAATTTTTTAATGATTTTAGCAACTTTAAAACAAGCTTATGGTTTGAATATTAGTGTTTGGGTAATGATACCAGTAGGTATATTTGGAGTATTATTAGTAGGTTGGTTTGATTATAAATATATAATGAGTCACCAGATTAAGTATGATAATAAGATGAATGATTTAAAGATCCAGTTGGATAGAATTGAGAATATATTAATAAGACAAGAGGTTGAGTAAATGAATAAAATTAATAAAGACCAAATTAAAGAATGGAAAACAACAATGAAAAAGACACCAGAGTTCATGTATGAAGATATTTGTGATACTTGGTTTTTGAATATTGATGAATTAAGTGATGATATTAAATCAAAACAGAAATTATTACGATTAGCTTTAAGAGAAAGAAAACTTCAACCAAGAATAAAAACAATAAATTCTATAACAGAAAAGATTAGAATATTAGAACCAGGATATAAAATAATGTTAAATAAAGAAAGTATTCTATACACGAAGGATTGGTAAGATAGAAATGCTAAATCATAATGATTATAGAAAATTTGGAAATGCAATAGGTTATTTTAATCCCATATATTTAATAATTATATTAATATATTACATTATAATTAAAATCATAGAAAAAAATGAAAAAAAAATATATAAAAAAAAATAATAAAGTATTAAGTAAAGACAATAAAGCTCAAAAAGGTGAAATAAAATGATTAGAATATTAGAACCAGGATATACAATAATGTTAAATAAAGAAAGTATTCTATACACGAAGGATTGGTAAGATAGAAATGTATAAAGCAAGATTAAAAACAGGAGATGAATTAAAATGTTAATGCGAGCTGAGAAATTTATGAAAAAGACTGATCCAGATGATGAAGGATTATTCTTAAGATTATTTATTGAGAAAAAAGTAGAAATAACTACAGATTGGATAGAATTAATAAACAATACATTTGGTGAAGATTACGAGCAGGGATACAATTTTGGAATATCATATTTCTTTGATGAATCATTGTATTCAATTGATGTAAGTAAGTTATTAGAATATATTAGTAATGAGTTGGTTGAAGATGATAATGATTTAGGAAAATCTATTAGATCAAAAGACTGGAAATCCTTATTTAATCAAATAAAAGATTTAAAAGATTATACAATATATATTAATGAAGAAGAGGAGTTAGAAATTACACTTTGTTCTGGATGTAACTGTATGACTAAATCATTAAGATTAAGTAGAGCAAATTATATATGTGCAAAATGTAGTCATGATAAATCTATATCAGATTATTTCCAATGGGAATTAAAGCAGAAATCTCCTGCATACAAAAAAGGGAAAGATGCTTTGAAAAGATTAATAGAGAGGAATTAAAATGAATAAAAAGAAAAGAGTCTTAATGTTTATCCCAAGTATCCAAAAAGGCGGTGGTGCTGAAAAGGTTGCTGTGGATTTGGGAAATGAGTTAATCGAAAAAGGTTATGATGTCTCAATGTTATTGATCCATGACTATTTAGAAGAATATCAATTTAAAGGAAAACATATAAGAATGGGTATTGATAAAAGCTTTGGATCCAAAATAGGATCAGTATTAAATATTGCTCAATACATTGGAGAGTTATCAAGTCATTATGATGTTATCATATCTCATATGGAAAGAGCTAATATAATATTAGGCTTATCTAAAAGAATGAAATTTTTTGCAGCAGGAACAATTGGAGTTAACCATAATCATAAATATTATAAGAAGTTTGGATTTAAACAATTAGTAAAAAAAACTTATCCATATTTAGATAAGATAGTTTCTGTAAGTGAAGGAGTCGAGCAAGATTTTTATAATCATTTCAATAAAGTTATTAATCAAGAAGACTTAAAATATATCCATAACATGTTTGATCTTGAAAAGATAAAAGAGTTATCATTAAAGGAAATACCAGAAGGCGATGAGTATATGTTTAATAATAAATATACTCTTATAACAATTGGAAGATTCCATGAACAAAAAAATCCATTAGGATTAATCAAAGCATTCGTAAATGTACCAAAAAGATATAATTTAATTATGCTTGGTGATGGTCCATTATTAGATGAATCAAGAAGGTTAGCGGTTAAGTTAGGTGTGTATGACAGGGTTTATATGCCTGGAAGAATTGATAACGTATTTCCTTATTTGAAAAGATCAGACTTCTTTGTATTGAATAGCAGATGGGAGGGATTTGGATTAGTTATTGTTGAGGCAATGGCCTGTGGTTTATATCCAATAGTAGTAGATTGCAAGTCGGGGCCAAGAGAAATCATAAGTAATTATCTAAATGGAAACTTAGAAGAGCAGAATGAAAATTATGAGTGTACAACTATTGGTGCTTTAGTTAAAGATAACTTAAATTATATTTTAAAACATTCTAGAATATTTTTCGGAAAAATGAATGACATAAAAGATTTAAAAGATATAGAGAGTAGAGTTAAAGACTTTGACAAAAAGAATATAATAAAAGAATGGATAGATATCATCAACGAGGTTTAATATGAAAAAAGAAAATCAAATAATATTCCTATTGTGTATGATTATTCTATCACTTTGTGTATCTACTTTAGTGGTAAGTAGAGATGCATACAAATATATTGATAAGTATAATGAAGCTGCTACTAATTATAATGAGTTATCTTTCGAATATACAACGTCTATAGATAAGTTTGAAACTGAATTCAAAGCTTTATTAAATGAAAC
>Ga0307928_10001311_pt1 | contig 18841 bp, 26 predicted proteins | sample AceLakmetagen232_FD_201815 | JGI IMG/M metagenome (GOLD analysis project Ga0307928, IMG submission 201815) | Saline water microbial communities from Ace Lake, Antarctica - #232 | ecosystem: Environmental > Aquatic > Non-marine Saline and Alkaline > Saline | place: Antarctica: Ace Lake... | reverse complement strand
TAATTATTTGCACAAGCATTAGTATCTAACATTGAAATTTGTACGCAACATTATAGATGGAAAAATAAACCAAAAGTATTATGTACAATCTGGAGTTTATACAATTTGCGCTGTAAAAATTAAAGGCAAATTAAGATACGAGCTTTGGGAAAAAAGGTCTGGAATTGCAAGGTTTATTGCAACAGATACAATTGACAATTTGAAAAAACATAAGGAACTAAAATGAGAATTACAGATAAAGATTATTATGATATATTAGAAGTTTTAAAAGAAGGTGGCACAGTAAGAGATGTAACGGCTGCTCTTTGCAAGCCCAACAGCTACTTCTCAAGTGTCATTTTTCGCATGAAAAAACGTGGCTGGCTAAGTGACTATAAAGTAAACATTAATGGAAAAATAACATCCATTCTAACAAGTGTGCCGGGTGCAGAAAAGGAGATTGAAGATCTTTTCTACAATAAGAATCAAGCAAGCATATTGTATGAAGAGAAAATAAAGAAAAAAGAGAATAAAAAAATAGAAAAAGAATACGAGGAAAACAAAAAGTATGATCCGAATAAAGCCATTACTGTGGTTGGTAATGTAACAACGGTTAAAGGCTTAGACGGTTATCATTCAGGAAAAATAGATCGCGTGAGCAAAAAGAATTATGCGAGAGGGCATAGTTACAACTACTAGACCCAAAAGCTGGAAGGCAAAGAACGTTTATATATTCTAGCATTCCAGCGACTCTCTTATCTTGGATTGTTGCAATTAGATAAAAATTAGTGTATTTTATAAAAATAGAATATTTAGGGCGGTGAGTCTCCGATTAATTAATTAGACTTGCAATATAATTAATGCGTTGCAACAAATTGGGTACATGGCTCACGCGCCCTAAATGTTTTATCAATATCAACCGTTATCACACCGATTTAAAATTACCTGCCTATGCTACCCTATAGGCTCACCGATTTAAACAAGCCACAAAGTCACGCAGATACAAAAAAGCCCTATTTAAAGGGCCGATTGATAGACAATATGGTTATAATTTCCAAACATTTCTAATATTGTTTAAGAATCTATCCGCATAAATCTTTGTGGTTTCATAATATTCAGAGAATCGCTCAACCGTTAAAAAATTATTACGCCAGTCAAAGTAAATTGTTTCGGCTTCTTTGGTGTTCGGATGAATTCTTGCTAATTTATGTTTCATTTTATTTCTCCATTGTGTAGTTTATCGTAGTGGCTTAAATAGCCCACCAAGACACTGTTTAGAATGTCTTATTAGATAGTTATTTCAGCATTGGTGAGATTAGTAACGCGTAGGTTAACGCATCTACAAAAAGCCAGATCAGTATTACTACTAGAATATATAAAGCCCAATCATGTTTCATTTTTAATTACTCCCATTGAAGGAATAACATCGTCAGCGTAATAATAACCCGCAGTAGGTTGCTTTAAATTCTTAATAATTTTGTCTGCTAATTGTAGTAGTGGTTCGGTATTATATCCATCATCCCAAAAACATTTTAATGCGGTATTGTAGCTGATTGCGATTTTATCATTCATAATATTCTCCATTGTGTTGGCTTAAATAGCCCACCAAGACACTGTTAAATGCCTTGGTAGATAGTTAAGCTGCAGGCTTAGGCCATTTAAGACCCAAGCTTAAAATAGCTGCTTTGAATTCTTTAATCAAGCCCTCTTGCCTTTCTTTTAAAAGCTTAGTTAATTCCGCTTTAGGCAAGCATAACTGAACATCGGTTGCCTCAGGCCATACTGCACATGAACGGGCTGCGTTTAAATCTCTTTCTTTACCTTTAGCAAGGCCGTTACAGTCTAGATTCCCAGCATGATATACAGTGTTAGCAATATAGTGAAGGGGACTATCAGCACTCATTAAATGCCATTTAATAAAAGGCTTTAATTCTGGAAAATGCTCGATTATTTCTCCGTGGATACATCCGCACATATCACAATCATTGCGTCTTTTGGTTTCGTAAACTGAGCCAGTAATACTAAATGACTCATGCCCGTTGCCGCACTCATCATCGAAGCGAATAACAGCCTCAATTTTGCCGCCCTTGTTACCGTATGGCTTTATTAGTTTAACGCTCTGTTTTGTTATAATGCCCGTTTCTTCATTCGTTCTTATGGCACTAAAGTCTGCATCATACTTTAAAAGTGTTCCCGCTCTCTCTTGAATAACTTTCATAATAATTCCTTTATAGTTTAGTTTATCGTATGGCTTAAGCAGCCCAATAAAGCCCTTAGTGAAGGCTTTATTAGATGGTTAATAACCTAGCCAGGTATATAAATTAATATTAGTAACGTCGACCCATTCAAATTTACGTGTACCGATAGAATCTAATGATACACAAACCGCCATGAGCAAGTCACCTTGCATCTTGTATGTCACGTTGTGTGTTAGAAGAATTCTTTTGCGTTGAGCGATTGTCATAATAATTCCTATATAGTGGTTTAAATTGTGTATTCCGCGATGGAATAACTGCACCTTAACACGGCATGAAAACCGATGTCAAGCACTAATTTCATTTAATTTCAATTAACTGCTAAAATGTAATATATGACAACATTCAAGATCCCAGCAAAGCCAAGCATAAGCTTAAAAGAAAAGAAGCCAGATGCGCGAAGGTTCTCAGTAATACCACTCAGGGCTATGCACGACAAGAGACTTACACGTGGCGATCTAATCAATCTAATAGGCTTATGCAGCTACTGTTCACCTAACGGATTTACTTTCGTTGCACACTCTACAATAGCTAAATTACGTGGCGTAAGCACACCAGGCGTTTCTAGAACACTAAAGAAATTAGAAAGATTAGGATACTTCGAGCAAGTAAGAAAAGGTTATTCGGCTTTACGTGGATCATTAAAGAGAGTTATCTACGATGAAGAAATAGACTTAATAACGCAAGAGAGTAACAGCGGGATATCAATCGAATCAATCATTAATCGAGAGGCGGAAACTATGAAACGAGCAGTAACTAAACAAGCAGTGAAAGAAGCAGCAAAGCAAAGATATAACAAGCAGACTGTTACCAATACAGGAATAACATTTGAAGAGGCTCTACTAGTTGTTTCACAGTATATCAAGACAGACTCAGATTTACTAAAGCTAGAATCCCTCATTACTATAGAATCATCTGAATCAGATATAGTAGAGGCTTTCAAGAATATATAGAGTATATAGTATTGTGGATAACCTTGTTGATAACACTGTGGATAACCCTGTGGATAACCCTGTGCAGAAGATGTGGAGTTCCTGTGCAGAAGATGTGGAGTTCCTGTGGAGAAGCACCCCTTGCCCCTCCACCCCATCGCCTCCCGTAAGGGGACATGAAGCAATTTTTCGTTACTTTTTTGCAACTGTATAGAGATTGACTGGTGGTAACTTTATTGGATGCCAGATTATCTTTTTACTAACTGGTATTTGTTTTGGGAGTTTGTTCGTCATTTGAAGAGTGTATAGAACCTAACCCGAATAAAAAAAGATTTATTTGGAAAACACCCTAAGGTGGCTACTCTCGTTTATCTAAGTTAAGGCTTATCATTTATGCCTCTGGCAGTTCGCAGTCCCGATGTACTTACTAGATACTTACTAGCTTTAAAGGAGAACTCTACCATTCACTATGTTTATCTGCATCTGTCGTAGCTACATTTGCAAGGGTTGGGTAATGGCCCCGTATTAGTTATTATACACACCTATTGCATTCTTGCAAGAACTTATGTTAGACTACGCTATACTTTAGATATAAGGATAAATGATGGCTGCTAGTGATTACAAGAGTTTCTTAGTAAGATTAACCCCAAAGACTAGAGCTTTGTTAGATGCTGCTCATGTAGATAAAGAAATGCCTCGCGCACATATTATCAACCAGGCATTAAAAGTTTATTTAAAGGAATACAATAGGTTCGACCTTAATGCCAAACTTGATGCTCTTAACGTATGATACTTACCTTACCTTATCCACCATCCGTCAATACTTATTGGAGAGCAAATGGGAAACGACGTTTTATTTCAAAAGCTGGTATGGCTTTTAAAGAGGCTGTACAAGCGTATGTCATTGACCAAAAAATTCCTAAGCTTGGCACTGCTAGGCTTCGCATGGACATTATTATATGCCCTCGTAGCCGTAGGATATTTGATATTGATAATCTGCTTAAGGCTATTCTGGATGCCCTCATGGATGCTGGCGTATATGAAGACGATTCGCAAGTAGATGATTTACATATTGTCCGTGGCAAAGCCTGTAAGGGTGGTGCTGCTGTTGTAGTGATAGAGGAAATAAATAAATGAATGAGCAAATGTACTCCGTAACTTACACAAGCGTAAAAGATGGCGCGGATTACTCATTCACGCTATTCGGAACGGAAGTTGAAGCCAATCAACATGCTTATAACTTGGATGGTGAATATGGATTATTGCTTGGGATTGTGACTTTGCCTAAAGACTTTTTTATTGATGAACCAGCGAAGGTGGAGTGGGATTAATGCAAGCACTGAATTTGGGGTGGTGTTTGATGTGAATTTTGAGCAATGGCTACAAACTGAGGATTGATGATGACTATTGGACTTGATTTAAAAGCAAGCGTAGGTGACGTAAACAGCAAAGCGCGTGGCAGTGGTGCAAGATATAACAATGGCAAACCTGATTTATCACTAATCCCATTAGCCACATTATCAGATGAGGCTAGAGTTTGGATGTATGGGCGTGAAAAATACGCGGCATGGAATTGGACTAAAGGCATGGAGTGGTCAATCCCTCTAGCTTGTGCGCTTCGTCATCTATCTAAATGGCAAGAGGGCGAGGAACTAGACGAGGAAAGCGGATTGCCACACTTAGCCCATGCTATGTGCAATTTACGGATGCTTACCTTGTTTTCACAAAACTATAAAGAAGGTGACGACAGACCAGTAAAGGAGTTAAAAAATGCAGAGTAAAAAAGGCTCATTCTACGAGGCCTGTTTTAATGTGTTTATAGGGTTTTGGATTAACTTTTTCGCTAACTTGGTTATTTTGCCTATGGTTGGTTTCCATATTACGATAGGGCAAAACTTCTACATTGGCTTGCTATACACGCTGGTATCAGTGGCAAGAAGCTACACGATAAGACGCTGGTTCAATCGATATATTGTTAAAGCGGCTGAAAGGTTAGCACATGAGTAAAGTCGTAGCATTAGGTATTGAAATGGATGCTAATTACTTTGAAATAGCAACAAATAGAATAAATGGAAAAACAGAATAAATGGCTGAACAAGAAGACAACAGAAAGATTAAACGAATACCATCACTTAAAAACTATGGTGGCGTTCGTACTATCCAGAGAACACTAGAGCGTTCTGCAACACTAGAAGCTAACCGTGAGGCTGTGTCCTATGCGTTGTTAAGTATGGCTAATACAAAACTAACGGACATTATGAGCTGGGACGAAGATGGAAACATTAAAGTTAAGGCGTCTAAAGACATTCCTGAACACGCACTACAAGCAATTAAAAGTATTAAATCGACTACAAGGTACGACAAAGAAGGCAATCCTACAGCAACATTAGATATTGAATTGTTTGACAAGGTTGGCGTACTTCGCCTACTAGCTAAAGCATCTGGATTGCTAGACCAGCAAGCAGAGACAGACAAGCCTTCAGTAATCGGTGTCAACATAGTAGCTCCAGAACCTATAGACGTAGAGGCGGTAGATGGAGAGCAAGGTAAGTTAGAATAGATAATTTTTTATGTATCATCACTGGAGAACAAAATGAGTGTTAGACAAGTTAATTTTTGGTATTGGTTGGTTAGTAAACTGCCTAAGAAGTTGGTGTATTTTTCCTTCATGCACGTTGGCGCGTATGCCACCACAGGAAAGTATGGAAACACTATTGTTCCTGAATTGTCTATGATGGATGCTATTGCTAGATATGAGAAGGATAACGAAATTAGATAATGAAGACTAAAGAACGCAGTAGTAAAGAAGTATCTTTTGATGGCATCACGCTAAACTTTAGCAAGTCGCCCATCGTATATAAGTTTGTGCAGAACAATGACTTCGTGCAAGGTCTAATGGGCCCAGTTGGTAGTGGAAAGTCGTATGCTTGTTGTGCCAAAATATTTATTAAAGCATTAGAGCAAACTGCCTCACCTATTGACAACGTTAGATATTCTAGGTTTGCAGTAGTACGTAACAGTTACCCTATGCTTAAGACAACGACTATTAAGACATGGTTAGACCTTTTCCCAGAAGCTACGTTTGGGCCTATGTTATGGACTCCACCGATTACACATCATATACGCTTACCAGCTAAAGGTGATGCCGCTGGCATTGACTGCGAGGTTATCTTCCTTGCTCTTGACCAGCCTAAAGACGTTCGTAAGTTGCTGTCATTAGAGCTAACAGGTGCATGGGTTAATGAGGCGCGTGAGCTACCAAAGGCTGTGATTGATGGACTTACCCACAGGGTTGGTCGTTATCCTAGTAAACGTGATGGCGGTGCTAAATGGCATGGAGTATTCATGGACACTAATCCAATGGATGATGACCACTGGTGGCATAGGGTGGCTGAAAAAGAGAAGGTTACTGGCAACTACGCATGGACATTCTTTAATCAACCGGGTGGTGTAATCGAAGTAGATCCTGGTGAATTGCCTGACAACCCTGAAGCTAATGACCACATATTCGCCTCTGGTCGATGGTGGAAAGTTAATAGCAAAGCAGAAAACTTAGATAACTTACCTGCTAGCTACTACCAGCAGATGCTCGGTGGCAAGAACCTAGACTGGATTCGCTGTTACGCAGAAGGCAAATACACCTACGTGCAAGAAGGTAGACCTGTATGGCCCGAATATGATGACAACCTTATGTGTGGTGACGTTGAGTATGACGAATCATTACCATTACAAATCGGTGTCGACTTTGGTTTAACACCAGCAGCGGTGCTTGGACAAAGACTTCCAAACAATCGGTGGGTTATTCTTCATGAGATTGTTACTGAAGACATGGGGCTTGAACGGTTTGGGCAACAATTGCTTGCAGAGCTTAATGCTAAATACCCTAAAGCACAGATTATGATGTGGGGCGACCCTGCTGGTATGCAACGTGATGCTATTTATGAAGTTACTGCATTTGATTACCTAAGAACTCTTGGGCTGCGCGCTCAACCTACACACTCTAATGACTTCAAGGTTCGTAGAGAAGGTGCAGCCGCGCCAATGCAACGTTTGATTAATGGCAAGCCAGGGCTAATTGTAAACAGAAGTTGTAAGATGACAAGGAAGTCACTCGCTGGGGGCTATCACTTCAAGCGCGTATCAATCGGTGCAGGGCATGAACGCTTTAGGGATATGCCAAACAAGAACGAACACTCTCACGTTGGTGATGCCTTTGGGTATTTAATGCTTGGTGGTGGTGAACATAAGCGCATGACCCGTAGTCCTCTTTCGAGTAGCAAACCAATAATAGCTAGAACGGTGATGACTGACTTTGATGTATTCAATACTTGATACCATAGGCGAACACCTGCCAAAATTGCAGGGAGTTACATTTACTAAATTCTATATTGAAGATGCTTTTGCTATAAAAGGTGGTGAGTTTTCTGGGCTGTCAACACAAAAAATGGTTGGCGTTAAAGCTATGCTAGAGAACCAATCTAATTATGGATTTGCTATTACATGCTCACTACATGGAGAACCAGTCGCTGTATTTGGCTGTTGCCTACTGTGGGAAGGCGTTGGAGAGATGTGGTCGGTCATTGGTGACACTGCCAGAAGCAGACCAATTGCAACAACTAAAGTAGGAATTGCATTTACTGATATGTGCAAGCTATCTATGGACTTGCATAGATTACAAATAACTGTTAAAACTACAGACTTGCGGGCTATAAGGTGGGCTAGAGCTATCGGGTTTATATCTGAAAGCACAATGAAGCAATATAGCATGGATAAATATGATTATGACTTAATGGTTAGGAGATAGTAATGGGCGGATTAATTGGTGGTCAAAAAGCAGATACAAGTGCAGCAAGATCGCAGATGGAACAACAACGCATTGAAACAGAAAAGTTGCGTGCGCAAGCTGAAACAGAGAAGCGAGATTTAGCGGCACAAGAAGCAAGCCGTAAAATGTCACGCACTCGTGGCGGTAGTCGTATGTTATTGTCAGAAGACCGTCTAAGCCCTGAATCAGGCGTTGACGAATTGCTAGGCTCTTAATCATGGCTACTAAAGAAAGAAGTCTTGACCTTAATGAGGCTATGAACTCAAACTTAATCTCTAAGTTTAGTGACAGAGCGGCTGCATCTATGGCTGGTATAGGTTCTGTTGATAGACTTGATTATCTAAAAGCACAAGGTGCTGGAGAAGGAATCTTTAAGTCCGAAAGTTTTTACACAGACACTGATAACGCTTACACAGATGCCATCTTAGGTTTGTATGGTAAAAAAGCAAAACGCGGCTGGGCGCAACGCGGAACTAAGGCTATTCTTGAAGACCAGACAAATAAAACTAAAGACATAGTAGATACTGGCAGACGTGAACTTGGTGAGAAAAAAGCAGCGTCATCAAGACTAGGCAGAGCAACTGGTGGATTATTAGCTGGTTCAGCGAGTCCTGATGCGTCAAAATTATCTAAAGGACCGCAACTTGGCGGTGATGATGTTTTAAGTATCGGGGCAATGCTCGGTGGAAAGCGTAAAACGTAATGGCTGAAATGAGATTAAAACCAGAAGATATTTTAAAACGGCATGAGCTTGCCTTAGTAAAGAAAGAGGACTTTCGTTCGCTGTATGACGAGGCTTATGAGTTTGCATTGCCACAACGTAATTTGTATGACGGATATTATGATGGCAAAGTAAGTGGTGCTAAAAAAATGAATCGTGTGTTTGACGCAACTGCTATTAACTCTACACAACGATTTGCAAACCGTATGCAATCAGGTATATTTCCACCGCACAGCAAGTGGTGTCGTCTTGAAGCGGGCACAGACATTCCTGCTGACCGTAAAGATGAAGCACAAGCAGCGTTAGATGTGTATACAGCAAAGATGTTTGCTACTATTAAGCAATCAAACTTTGATATTGCTATTGGCGAAGCGTTGCTAGACCTGTGCGTTGGTACAGCTGTAATGCTGGTGCAGCCTGGTGACGATGTTACACCAATCAACTTTATTCCTGTACCACAATACCTTGTTGCATTTGAAGAAGGGGCTAATGGAAAAGTTGACAATGTGTACAGACGTATGCGGATCAAAGGCGAGTCTATTGAACAACAATGGACAGATGCCAAGATACCAACTGAACTTAAAAAGAAAATAGAGAACAAACCTACAGAAGATGTAGAGCTTATTGAAGCTACTATATTTGATGCTAAACGTGGCGACTATTGTTACCATGTGATCCATAAAGAATCTAAAGCAGAAATTGTGTACCGTAGAATGAAGTACAGCCCGTGGGTCGTATCTCGCTACATGAAAGTAGCTGGTGAAATCTATGGTCGCGGTCCGTTAATTACAGCACTACCAGACATTAAGACACTAAACAAAGTGCTTGAATTAGTGCTAAAGAACGCATCTCTTGCTATTGCTGGGGTTTATACAGCTGCTGATGATGGTGTTCTTAATCCAAATACAGTTACTATTGCACCAGGCGTTATTATTCCTGTTGCACGTAACGGTGGGCCGCAAGGCGAATCTTTAAAACCATTGCCACGTTCAGGTGATTTTAATGTATCTCAAATTATTATGAATGATTTGCGTATGAACATTAAATCCATTCTATTAGACGAGTCATTGCCACCAGATAATATGTCAGCACGTTCTGCTACTGAAGTTATTGAACGTATGAAACAGCTATCACAAAACTTAGGCTCTGCATTTGGTCGTTTAATAAATGAAACAATGATTCCATTAGTAGAGAAAATCCTACAGATTATGGATGAGCGTGGAATTATTGATTTACCGTTGCGTGTTAATGGTCTTGAAATTAAAGTGACGCCAGTGTCACCATTAGCTATGTCACAAAACATGGATGATGTACAAAACATTTTACAATACGCACAAATTGTACAACAAGCTGGCCCTGAAGGTCAGATGATGCTTAAGACAGATATGCTGTTAGATTTAGTTGCAGACAAGATGGCTATACCACAATCCGTTAGAAACTCAGCAGCAGAGCGTCAGCTAATGAAAGAGCAGATGGCACAACAAGCTCAACAAGTAGCGCAAGAGCAGCCTGAACTTGCTGGACAAATGGTTGAGCAAGCCGTTAAACAAGGGGGCGTAATGTAATGAACGAGGGATGGGAAGGATTAGAAACTCAACAAACAGACGTTCGTGATGAAATGCAAAGGCGCGAAGACTTAAGTAAATTATGTTTTCGTGTACTTGCATCGTCAGAAGAAGGTAAGAAACTTATGGTTTGGTTACGCCAAACTATTATAGAACACCCTGTTGCCGTGCCGGGAGCTGACCCAAGTTATGCTTTTTATCGCGAGGGTCAATGTAGTGTAGTACGGGATTTAGAAAATAGAATTAAACTAGCTAAGGAAAATAAATAATGGATGAAACTAACCAACCCCAAGACGGAGATCAACCCGTTGAAGGCTTATTGGATAACATTTCAAGTGAATCAACTGAGGAAGGCGAAACGTCTAACGACATTAGTCATTTAAAAACAGAACCAACCGAAACACCAGCAGAAAGACCAGAGTGGTTTCCAGAAAACTTTTGGAAAAAAGATGATGCAGCTCCAGACATGGAAGCTATGTCTAAATCATGGACAGATTTACGGAAACAAATTAGTCAAGGCAAGCACAAAGCCCCAGAAGATGGAAACTATGATATGTCATCATTTTCTAGTACTCCAGAAGACGACCCTGTTCGAGGACATGTTGCTGCATGGGCAAAAGAGTACGGATTAAGTCAAGCAGCATTGGACGGATTAGTTGGCCCTATTGTTGAAATGACAGGACAGCAACAACAGCAAGTACAGTTTGACGCTGCTGCTGAAAAGAAATCATTAGGCCCTAACGCTGACAGTATAATTAAAAGCATGACGGAATGGGGTTCAGGCTTAGTTAATAAAGGCATATGGGGGAAAGAAGACTTTGAAGAATTTAAAATTATGGGAGGCACTGCAAACGGCCTTAAAGCATTAATGAAATTGCGTGAAACTTATGAAGGCAGAATCCCTACAAACTCAACTCCTATTGATGGAGCACCATCTAAAATAGAACTTAACGCAATGGTGGCAGACCCTAAATATCAAACAGATCCAGCGTATCGACAGAAGGTAGAACGACTGTTTAATCAAGTGTACGGAGATTAACAAAGAAGCCCTTAATTGGGCTTTTTAATATTTAAATAAAATAAGGTAACTATATATAACTTTACACTATAGCCAACAGCTATAACAGCATCCAAGTTATAGTGTTCAGGATTCCTAGATACTTGTCTTTCGCCTTCAATTTGAACTATTTCCATTTTGGAAACAGTTGAATTATATTCAAGCTCACCTTCAAGAAATATATTACTTAGATGCTTAGATATTGCAGGAACATTTACATCAAAAATCTCTACCATTGCTTTTAAACTAATGTAAAATTGTATATATTTAAATAAAATAATATTGCATTATAAATAATAGTGTGTTATAACACACAATGTGGCATATCACATCTGTGACCCACAATGCAAGATAACTTGACGTTTGGCTAACGTAATTAGCAAGCAATGGCCCGCTTCGCGGCATACCTCAGCACAAAAAAACTTTATATTAAACCGTTATAGGAGATACAAAATGAGTATTGCATTGTCAAACGCATTTACCACCCTCTTTGACGCAGAAGTTAAGCAAGCATACCAAGGTAAAGCAATGTTGGTAAGTGCTGTACGTCAGCGTCGTGGAGTAGAAGGTTCTACAGTTAAGTTCCCTAAAGTAGGTCGTGGCGTTGCTACACCTCGTGTGGGTCAAACAGATGTTACACCATTGAATGTTGGTTTTTCAAACGTAACATTAACATTAGAAGACTGGATTGCTGCTGAATATAGCGACATTTTCAGCCAACAAAAAGTAAACTTTGATGAGCGTTCAGAGCTTGTTCAAGTTTTAGGTAACGCTATTGGCCGTCGTCAAGATCAACTGGTTCTTGCTGCATTAGCTGCATCAGGCACATCACTAGCAGTAGGCAACGATGTTGGTGGTACTGATACTAATATGAACGTAGCAAAACTACGTCAAGCAAAAGGTTTGATGGATAAAAATAATGTACCTCCAGCAGACCGTTGCATTGTTATTCACTCAAACGGCTTACAGGCTTTATTAGCTGAAACAGCTGTTACATCTTCTGACTTTAATTCAGTTAAAGCATTAGTAAATGGTGAACTAGATACATTCTTGGGCTTCAAGTTCTACACAATTGGTGACCGTGATGAAGGTGGTTTAGCAATTGACGGTTCATCAGACCGTACTTGTTTTGCTTTCCATAAAGATGCTATCGGTTATGGCGAAGGTATTGCACCAAAAACAGAAATCAACTATGTACCAGAAAAAACATCATTCTTGGTAGCATCTATGTTTTCTGCTGGCGCAACAACTATTGACGCTGAAGGTATTGTGTCTATTGTTGCTCGTGAATCTTAAGGAGAATAGATAAATGGCTTATTCATCAACTGGTTTTTCAACCGTAGCGGCATCTAAAGCTGGTAATTCACCAGCTATTTATGCTTATTCAACAACTGACACAGTTGCTACTGTCAACACAGCTGGTTACTTTAACGCTTTAGCTACCCAGCTAAGGGTAGGTGATTTAATCTACTGTGTAACATCAACAGGCGGTACTGCTGTTGCTTCACTCAATTACGTCCTTTCTAACGCTGCTGGCGTTGTGGATGTAAATGATGGTACTGTCTTAGCTGCCACAGACAATGACTAAGTAATATTGTAATATAGCTACCTTGCATAACGTGGGGTAGCTACTTTTATATGTAAAGGTTATTATGGCAAACTCAGCTTTATCAATTTGCTCTGATGCACTATTAATGCTAGGTGCTGCTCCTATTTCATCTTTTACTGACGGCTCTGACGGAGCATCTATTTGTGACCGACTATATCCAAACCTTCGCGATCAAGCTCTTATGGTTTATCCGTGGAGTTTTTCTTTTAAGAAAACACAACTAGCAAGACTAGTAACAACACCAGCAAACGAATATAAATATGAGTATCAAATGGCAGCAGATAGACTTGGTGCGCCAAGAGCCGTTTATAACTCAGATGGATTAAATCAAGTCCCAATTACGGCTTACCGTATTATGGGTTCTAAAGTATTAACTAACCAAGAAGTTATCTATGTTGATTATCAATACTCAGTACCTGAATCTGAAATGCCAGTATGGTTTATTCAGTTTTTAAAATACTTAACAGCAGCACACATTGCATTTCCTATTACTGATCAGTTAGATAAAGCTGATTACTGGAGAGTTATGGCGGTTGGTACGCCAGGCGATAATGGTCGTGGTGGATATATGCGTACAGCAATGAACATTGATGGAATGAATCAACCAGTAAATAGCATTAAAGACTTTTCACTAACTCAAGTAAGGAACTAGATGGCTCGCTTTGTCACAGTGCAGACAAACTTTACTAGTGGTGAATTAGACCCACTTTTACGCGCTCGCGTTGAATTGCCAACTTACAACAACTCACTAGAAAAAGCTACTAACGTTATATGCCAACCACAGGGCGGGATTACTCGCAGGGCTGGCACTCGTTACTTAATGACATTGCCTAACACTGGAGCTGAATCAGCTGCTAACGGGGCAAGATTAGTATCGTTTGAATTCTCTACTCTTGACAGCTATATGTTGTGTTTCACGCATAACCGTATGCACGTATTTAAAGATGGTGCTTTAGTTGAAGACATTAACGGAAGCGGTAATGACTATTTAGCTTTAACACTTCCATCATCATCCTTGAATGAAATGTGCTGGACGCAATCTGCCGATACCTTAATTCTTGTACACGAAGATATTGCGCCTATTAAAATAGTACGTGGTGCTTCTGATGCAACGTGGACAGCAAGTACACTGGTATTTGCTAGTGTACCTAAGTATGCGTTTACTGTAGCAACTACTAATCCAGCAGGAACTATTACGCCTACTGCAGTTTCAGGAAAAGTAACAATTAACGCATCTAGTGGCATTTTTCTTGTAGGCCATGTCGGACAATACATTAATGCTACTCCACAAGGTAGGGCAAAGATCATTGAATACAAGAGTGCTACCCAAGTAAACGTAGTAACAGAGTTCCCATTCTTTAGTGCATCGGCTATTGCCAATGGAGATTGGGATTTAGAAACTGGCTATGAAGCAGTATGGTCTGCTACTAAAGGTTACCAACGAACGGTAACATTCCATCAGGGTCGCTTATATTTCGGTGGAAGCAAATCAAGACCTTCTACTATATGGGGTTCTAAGGTAGGGTTGTTTTTTGACTTTGAAGGCACAGAAGGTTTTGACGATGACGCAGTAGAAGCAACGTTAGACACCAATACTTACAATGCTATTACTGACATGATTTCCACAAAAGATTTGCAGGTATTTACTACTGGCGGTGAGTTCTTTGTACCGCAGCAAGGACTAGAGCCTATTACTCCGTCTGCATTTTTCTTAGCGACTGCTGGTAGAAATGGTAGCAAGCCTGGCATTAGAGTTCAGCAACTAGAATCTGGCGTTATGTTCATTCATCGTCAAGGTAAGATGCTAAATGAAGTAACGTATAACGACACTGCATTAACATATATAACAAGTAAGATTTCATTGCTTGCTGGTCACTTGCTTAAAAATCCAAAACGCATTGCGCTTAGGCGTGGAATTAACACAGACGAAAACGATTTGCTGTTTATTGTTAATGAGCTAGATGGCACTATGGCTGCTTTTTCGCTTATACGCTCTCAGAATGTTATTGCGCCATCAGAGATTATTACAGCTAGTGGCGAGTTTATTGAAGTCGGCATTGACATTGATGACATTTATGTGGTTGTAAAACGGATCATTGAAGACGTTGTTGAATATTACATAGAGAAGTTTGAAAGAGGACTGCTAACAGACTGCGCCACAACAGGCGGTGCTGTATCATCCGTATCAGCACCACAGCTTGCTGGAAAGACCGTAAATCTTTTATTGGATAGATTGGTTCAAGCTGATAAAATTGTTGCTTCTGGGGGTGCTGTAAGCCTTCCTAGAGACTCTACTGCCAGTTATGAAGTAGGCTTACCTATTAGTGTTGAAGCTAGAACAATGCCAGTTGAATTAGCATTAAGGGCTGGCACTAGGATTGGATTTAAAAAACGCATTGTTGAAGTTAATGCAATGGTTTTGGATACCCAGCACATGAAGATTAATGGCAAAAATGTTTCATTTAGAACATTTAATACGCCTGACATGTTAGATTCAATTATTCCAGACTTTACAGGAATTAAAGTTATCCACGGCATTTTAGGTTATAGCACCGATGCTAGAATTACAGTTACACAATCCCTTCCATTAAAGTTTACTTTACTTGGTATGGAATATAAAATAGCGGTCAATCAAGGAACTTAATATGCACTATGTAGCAATTGCGTCTGCAGTAATGTCTGCCGCTGGGTCAATACAGCAAGGCAAATCTCAAAATGAAATGTATAAGTTGCAAGCACAACAAGCTAAATTAAAAGCTAGTCGTGATGCTTTGCAATATGAGCAACAAGCAAATATGTTGTTTGAGCGTTTGATTCAAACAAATGCAACAGCAGCAGCCAGAGGGTTTGCTGGTGGAGTGCAAGGCTTTAGTGGTTCGGCAAAACTCATACAAGAAAGAAATAAAAAAGTTGCTGGTAGAGATATTCAAATTATGGATCAGTCTAGCGCAGATGCAATTTCATTTGGAGACACTCAAGCGTCATTATTTAAATCTGCTGGCCAGCAAGCTAAGACTGGCTCTTATTTTGATGCTATTGCTAAATTAGGAACTGCTGCCTATATGTATGGTCAAACCGCATCTGGGACAACTGTAACTAAAGCACCTGTGCCTTCAAACTTCCAAACAACAAGTTTTTGGAAAGGCACTGCTTAATGGCCGAATTGCCTAAATATCAACAAACAGGCAGGTTTGCTCCTGATATGCCACAGCTTGATTTTGCTAATGTAAGAGAGTCTTTTCGCGCATCTCAAATGATGACAAGTGGACTTGACAAGCTATCAGCCTTTGCATTTAACAAAGCTGGCGAACAAGCTATTAAAAATGCTGAAGAGTATTCAATAAACAATCCGCCAACTCCTGAGCAACTTGATTTAGCAGCTTCTGGAACATTAACTGAAAAAGATTTTGAAACTACTGGTGGAGCTATATTTCAAAATACTTATCAAAAATTACAAGCAGAACAATTAAGGTCAATGCTTGACATAAGAACTCAAGACGTTTATTTAAATCTGTTAAATGAAGTTAAAGCTAAAAACATTACAAGCGACTCTCAACTTGTTGAAAAGCTAGAAGCTCCAATTGCAGGGATGTCTAAATCTCTTGCAAATCTAAATCCAGAATCTGCTATTAGATATAAAGCTTCGTCTGCTGCTTTAGCTTATCAAGTTAGAAAAACAGCTGGAGTTCAGTTTGAACAAAACATTAGAGAAGATAATGATGTGCTTGCAAACAAAGCATTGGAAACTTCCGTTTCTTTATTGTCAAGTATAAGTGGTGACGTTGGATTAGATAATGTAGATACTCAATTAAAACAAATAAATTTAATAAGAACTCAGTTAGAAAAAAGCGCAAACAATGGTACTCAGAAAAACGCAACAAAACTTCTTACTGAATTTGATGCTGAAGTAAAAGCTTTAACTGTTAAAGTTATAGAAGATAACTCTGATAATTTAACTAGAGAAGTCTCCTCTGGCAACCCAGATGCAGAATTGCTTCTTGGCGACTTTTTGCAAAAGTTTACTCCTTATGGAAAAGGACTGGGTTTAGACCCTACTGCTGTAGAAAAAACTAAACAGGCAGTAATTGAAAAGTTTAACGAAGCTAGAATAGAAGCTGAGTATGAAATGTCTCGTAATAAATCTGCATACGTTGCAGCTTTAGAAGAGGATTTTAAAAAAGGGCCTGTTGGAAATTTATTTAACGCAGAAGGTCAGCCTATAAAAACTAATAGAGTAACAAGAGGCGTAGGTTTAAACAAAGCAGAAACGTTAATTAACTCTTTTAAATCTGATATTAAAAGAAAAAATTCAGAGTATAGAGAATTAAAACAAGAGCTATTAAGAGAAGTTGATAGTATGCAACAAATTATAACGCTTGGACAAACCCCATCACAAAAATCTATTGACAACTTAACTAACAAAGCTTTTAATCTAGGGGTATCTCCTGCAGATAGCATAGCTCAAAAGATAGCAGCTATAAGCACAACAAAATCTTCTGTTGAATTTTTTAAAACGCTAAACATTGTTCAATTAGAAAGCCTAGCAAATAATTTAAACAGTAAATTAAAAGATGGCGCAACTTTGCCAGAAGCACAACAAGCTAATTTACTTGATAAATATAGGACTAATTTAAAATCAGACAATAAAACAGACCCTGTTAGTAGAATGTTGCAAAATCAAAAAGATGAAGATAAGGTTAATATTTTTGAACTTTTTAATCCAGATGTTACTGACGAAGAAAAATTAAAATTAACTTCTAAAAGAGCAAGGCAATCTACAATATATGCAAAAGAAAATTTGTTAAATGTAAAATTATTTACTGTTGAAGAGTCTAATGTTTTATCTGACCAATTTAACAATTCAGATTCAGTAGGAAAGCAATCTATAATTAACACAATAACTAAATTTTTTCCAAATAATGCTGAAAAAGCGCTCGACCAAATTGCTAATAAAAATCCAGAACTTGCTTATTTAGGGGGTTTATCTATAGGTGGGCAAACGTCACTTGTATCAGATGCTTTAAAAGGCGCAGAAATAAAAAGCTTACCACAATTTAAAAATATGATTCAAGGAAATCCAGCTGATTTAAGAGCAGTTACTGTTAGCGTTTTGGGGAATCTTCCTAGTTTATTGCCAGAACCTGCAAGCGCAGCAATTGAAATTGCTACTAATGCTGCTATACAAAGAAGCGTATCAAAAGGAAGTGATGTTATAGACCCAGCTATTTTATCAAAAACTTTACAAGAAGCTTTTGGACAAACAATAAATGCTGATGGTAAAAGTTATGGTGGTATTATTTCTTACAAAAATATGCGTTTACCAATTCCTAATAATATTGAACAAGATAATTTTGAAAATGTTTTATCAGATGCAACGCAAAAAGATTTTCAATCTGTAGCTAATGGCACTTTAACTGATAGTAAAGGAAGAAAATATTCTGCAGAATCATTGTCTAATGCTTATTTAGCTCCGATTAGTGAAGATACTTTTGCTGTCTATGTAAACAATTATACAAATACAGATGAAACTCCTATAAGATTTATGACTAAAGAAGGTGAGCCATTAATTTTAAATATAAGAGAGTTAGCTAATATAGTTCAAGGAAGACCAAATGTTAAATCAATGTGGCGGAAATAAATGCCATTAATAAATGGAAACAATCAAGCTAGACTTCCTATTGGAATTCCTGCAATTGGTGGAGAAAAAAGTGGCTTTGTAGAAAACAGAGAGGCTACGGCTAATTTAAGCTCTTTAATTGAAAGGTCTGACTCTCAAAGAATAACTCACACTAAAGTTTTTGATAATTTAGTAAAAACAATTGAACAAACCACTGGGGAAAAGTTTAAACATCCGTATAAAGATTACCCATTAGACTTTGGCGCAACTGAAAATACAAA
>Ga0307928_10001310_pt1 | contig 18846 bp, 31 predicted proteins | sample AceLakmetagen232_FD_201815 | JGI IMG/M metagenome (GOLD analysis project Ga0307928, IMG submission 201815) | Saline water microbial communities from Ace Lake, Antarctica - #232 | ecosystem: Environmental > Aquatic > Non-marine Saline and Alkaline > Saline | place: Antarctica: Ace Lake... | reverse complement strand
TAATAATATAACAGAGTTAAATGGGTGTATAAGAGATAAACAAGTATGCAAACATGCAATATTCTCAGTAAATATTAAACCATTTATTCCAACTTGTAGAATTGGAAATGTTTGTTGTGTCCCATATTGTAAATACTTTACAGATAAGAAAATTCATTTAGATTATAATAAAAAATATCCATTCTTTTGTTTTGAATGTGGAATCAGAGGTTGTGACGATTCACAGTATTGTAAAAATTGTGGAAGTACGTCATATGTAAAAAACTATAATGAAAATGGGAAAAGATTTAACAAGTAGATAAAACGGAAATTTTATTGGAAGTGAAAGGTAGGTTAAGATGAAAGTATATATTGTAATATCAGGGGATTGTTCGGGATATTCAATTGAAAGAGTGTTTTTAGATAAGGCAAAAGCTGAAAAATGGGCTAAATATAACAATGGGCGTTATTACAATAAAACAGAAGTTAAAGAATTTGATACTTATGACGAAAATTTGTTTTATGCTGTTACCAAAGTACTTACATGGGTGTCTAGATTTAATGGTAAAATAAAAAACGGTTGTTTTATTGAGCATATGTCAAGTGATGAAGTAAACGAAAAACCAGATATACGATACAGAGTAGACCCTACTGCATACGAAGTAGATAACGAATTGGCTATGGTAAGTATTTTATCTGACAATAAACTAAATGAAGAAGAACTTGAAAAAAAATATACAAAAATATGCTATGACTTACTAGGGCAGATTGACAACTTAATATTAAACGAAAGTTGGACAGTTGAAATGGTAAATGAATGGTTAAAAGATAAATATAATAATTAGAAAAATTAGCAAATAAATAAGATGTTTTATTAGGAGGTTTTATTTTAAATGAATAAAAACACAAAAATGTATATAACAATTGATGATGTATTAGTTGAAAGAAAGTGTGGAATATGGTGTTGCTTATATAAAGATTATCTTAAAATAAACAAAACACATCGTAAAGAAGATTTTTATAAATGGTGTAATAAGCATAAATTATATTCGGATAGTGATTGTATTACACTTAAATTTTAATAAAAAATTAAAAATTAAGTTGAATATAGGTAATAAATTGAATGTTTTATCTTGAAAGGAGTTGATAAAATGTATTTGGGTAGTTTTGATAGTTTAAAAGTAGGTGAAGTATGGCAAATATCAGGGAGGATATTGGAAATCATAAAAAAAGATAAAGATAATATTTATTTTGATAACAATACAGTATTAACTAAAACACAAATTGATTTAGGTAATTATTTAGAATTAAAAATTAATTAATAAGGATGGTGAATTAAATGCATGATTGTAACAGATGTTTAGTAAGAACAGTTAATATTTTTAAAACTGAAACAAAACATTATATAGTTTACATATGTAAAGAATGTAAAAAATATTATATTGATATTCTTAATAATTTAATAGAAGTAGAATATATTTATGAAGAAAAAAAGTGGATAATAAAAGATAGAGAAAAATATTTATTCGTGAGGTATAAAAAAGCATTAGGAGATTTAACAGTAGGAGGATCTGAATACTATAACAGTCCTGAAAGATGCGCAAGTGATATACGAGAACGTTTGGAAAGCCAAAGGGAACAGATAAAAAATTTAATAAAAGAAAGAAGGAAAATATATGCTATTCCTATTTTAGGTTGGTTAGTAAGAAAAATTATGAAGGAAATTAATTTATGTAAATAGAAGTATATAAAAGAGAGGTTTTATTAGAGGAATTAAGATAATAAAAATAATAATTTAGGAGGAAGACACACTATGGAAATGGTGGAAATTAACAAGCTTATACCACATTCGCAAAATGATACTTTTTTTGATGATATAACAGGAGAGAATTGGAAAGAGTTTCTTGAATCAATTAAAACAAGTGGTGTAATTGAACCAATAGTTATCAGTCAAGATAAGATAATTATTTCAGGTCATCAGAGGGTACGTGCATGTAAAGAATTAGGTATTAAACAAATAGCATGTAGGATCAAAATGTATGACAAAATAGGCAAATGGAATAAGGAGGAATTAATAGTTAAAGAACTTCTTGAAACTAATTTAAGGCAAAGGGGATTAGGTAATACCAATCCAATAAAATTAGCAAGATGTGTAATTGAGTTAGAAAAGCTTTATGGGATTAAAAAAGGTAGTAATCAACATAGCTTACGAAATAATTTCGTAAGCAAAACTCAAGATCAATTATCACAAGAAATAGGGATTGATAAAAGGCAATTGCAAAATTACAAAAAACTTCTTAATCTCATTCCAGAACTTCAAGATTTAGTTCAAGAACAAAAATTATCAGCAAGTACAGCATATAAAATATATGCAAAACTAACACAAGATGAACAAAAAAAATTACTTTTAGATTTAGGAGTAGAAAAAATATCTAACATGACAAAAAATCAAACGGAGAAGGAGGTTGAACAATTAACAAAAGAAAATGAAAATTTAAAAATTAAAGAAAAGGAGTGGATAGATGAATTAAACAAAGTAAAAAAACAAAAACAGGAAGTTAAGGAGGTAGAAACAATTATTGAACACGATGTATATCCAGAAGATTATCATCAAATTAAAAATGAATTAAAAATGTTAAAGCAAAGTAAAAATATTCAATATAACAGTTCAAATATTAATGTAAATGAAAAAGATTATTTGGAAAAGTTTAAATTTAATTTTGATAAATTTAGAAAAAATCTTCAAGATTGTTCTATATTAATTAACCCATATTTATTTATGGATAATTATTATGTAAAAATGAATGATGATTATAAAAAATATTTACTTAAAGAAGTACAAAAGTTTGAAAAAGAAATGCACGAATTAAAAGATCAAATATTATATTGTAAAGGAGTTACTAATGGGTAATTTATTAAAGAAGGATAGAGGAAGTTTTAGAATTGTTAATGATGGTAATAGTTTAGATAAAACTAAATATCAAAAATTATCAGTAAATGATTTATATTATGGTAATTATCAAAGAAATTTAAGTCCAAGATGGGTTAATAAAATTGTGAAAAATTTTAAAGAAGGATTACTTGGAGTTTTAATTGTTAATTACAGAGATAATAAATATTATGTTCTTGATGGACAACATAGGTTAGAAGCTGCAAAAATTATGAATTTAGACAGTGTTGTCTGTCAAATACATAATGGATTAAGCTATGAAGAAGAAGCTAATTTATTTAGAGAATATAATAAACAAAGAAAAGGATTAATTGCAACTGATATGTTTAAAGCTGCACTTGAAGCAAATGATTTTGAAGCTCATGATATTAAAAGACTTGTTGAGAAAAATGGATTTAAATTAAATTTTTATAAAGCTAAATGTGATAATAATATTATTGCCATTGCAACATTAAAACATATTTATAAAAATATAAAAGCCGAAGGTTTAGATAGAATGTTAAGATTATTAAGAAAAACTTGGGAGGGAGAAAGAGCATCTCTTGAAAGAAATTTTCTTAATGGTATGTATTTTTTTATAAAATTATATGGCGATGATTTTACTGATAATAATTTCATTGAGAAATTAAAAAAAATATCACCAAGTTTAATATTTAGAGAGGGGCAACAAGATGCCAAATTTGCTACATACTGCAGAGCTATGACTCCGTATGCGAAAACAATTTGGTATCATTATAATTATAAAAGAGGTGCTAAAACTAAATTATTGAATAAATTTTAAATAATTATTGTATTAAGAGAGGTTATATTATTTCCTCTCTTGATATAAATATAACAGATTTACTATAACAGAAAGGAGTATATAATACATGCCAAACTTAAATTATAAACCAGTAGAAATTGATCATAGAAGAAAACCTTATAACGTAAATATGAAAATATCAAAACAAATATTAGATAAAGTAATAAATGAATATAAGGAAGGGAAAGCATTAAGAACAATTGCACAAAAATATAATGTAAGTCATGAGTGGGTGAGACAAGTTGTTAAAGGAAATTTGAGGGACGGAGTTGAAAGATTGGCTTATTGATATTAATGTCGGAGACATATAACAGCTTGTTGTATATAACACGTAAATTTAGTATAATAATAAGATAAATTGATACTTTTATCTTAAGCAGATAAATAGTATATTTTATATGATAAAAAATTAAAATAATATGAAAGGATAACTAATGCAAACTAGATGTATACACATAACATTAACAGATAACATAAATAAGCATCCTATAACAGTCTATGTTACAGGACACGCAGTATGGACTAAAGAAGAATGGAAGAGAGCAGCTTTAAATAAAATAATCAATATGAGTAAACAATATAAATTAGCTTAATAAAAATTAATATAATATTTGAATGAATATTTGACAAATAATAAAATTTATGATAATATAGCGAAAAGGAAGTGATAATCATGAAAATACAAAAAAAGTTTAATAAACCATTATGCAAATACACTATCAAAAAATCAGCTAACAAAAGAGGTGTTGAATTGAAATTATTATTTTGTACAGATTGTAAAGATATAATTAAATTAGATACAATAATTAGAAAATGTAAATGCAGAAAAATATCAGGTAGACTTAATAAAGAAAATATAGGCATATACAGTGGTTCATCTGCAGTACCATTGTTGATACATAAGGAGGATATAGGAAACTTAATAGTTAAAAAAGAAAAAGAAAAAGGTTTTAATAAAATAAAAGTTTAAAATTAATCAGATGAAATTTTGATTTCATATTAAAAAATTTGACAAAACAATATTTATACTATATAATAATAAATATAATAAAAAAGGTGAGGTGCTGAAGAATGGAAACATATGAAAATCCCATAATAGTAAATGAATGGTTGAATTATTTAAACATAGACTTAGGAAGATCTAAACAAACAATAAGAGCATATTCAAATGATATGAATTTATTTTTTAATAAGCTTATTAAAAACAAACCATTAGATATTAAAATAAGTGATATTACTTTAGATATTGTTAAAATAATTACTTATGAAGATATTAGAAATGTTTTAAATAACTGGAATGCTTCAGCATCTTCACGTAATCGAAGGATTAATTGTCTTAAATCTTTATATAATTATATATGTAATAATAGAGAATTAATAGATGTTAATCCTACAGTAAAATTAAAAATAAAAAAGGTTGAACAAAAAACAGTAAAATATTTAACATTAGAAGAAAGTAAAAATTTATTAAGTATAATTAAGGGTACACATCAAAAAAGAGATTATGCGATAATAACTTTATTTTTAAATTGTGGATTAAGATTATCAGAATTGACTAATTTAAAAATTAATGACATTAATGAAAATAAATTATTAGTACATGGTAAAGGAAATAAAGAAAGAGTTATTCCGTTAAATGTATCTTGCCAAAAAGCATTACAAGAATATTTGAATTTAAGAAAAAATGAAAATGAAAAAATATTATTTTTAAGTCGACAGGGTGGTAAAATATCTAATATAAGAATTGAAGAAATGGTTAAAGAATATTTAAAAAAAATAGAGAAACCTGCTTATTCAGTTCATAAATTAAGACATACGGCTGCGACATTGATGCATGGAAGTGGAACAGACATTAGAATAGTTCAAAAGTTTCTTGGACATGAAAGTATAATAACTACACAAAGATATACTCATGTTTCTGATAAACAATTAGAAATAGCTACAAATAACCTTAATATTTAAAAATATTAAAATAGTTTGTTTAAAAAAGTGAGATAGGGGTAAATAATAATTGACAAAAATATTATATTAATTATTATAAAATATGTATATAATTAATATAATAAACATATACTATAGATAAGGGAGGTTGATAAAATAAAAATAAAGGCAGAGTTGAGTAATAAAAAAGAAAGGATTTTTATTTGGATTTTTTGTTTCCAAATAAGGAAAGATACTTATATTTATACGCTCATAAATATATTTTCTATTGTTTTTTTACAGGAGCAATGCCTTTTAAGCCCCTAAAAAAATATATTTAAAATGGGTTCATGCCTTTTACGAACCCCGAAAGGAAAATAAATGTTAGAGATAAATAAAATATATAATATGGATTGTTTAGAGGGAATGAAATTAATTGATGATAATAGTATTGATTTAATCGTTACTGACCCACCATATGGAACAACTGCTTGTAAATGGGATAGTGTAATTCCTTTTGAGCCAATGTGGAAAAGATTAAAGAAAGTAAGAAAAGATAAAACACCTATAGTATTATTTGGTGCAGAACCATTTAGCAGTTATTTAAGAATGAGTAATATAAAAGAATTTAAATATGATTGGATATGGAAAAAAGAAGCAGGAAGTAACTTTGCGACAGTAAAATATCAACCTATGAAAGAACATGAAAATATTAGTATTTTTTGTCCTACTAAAACTATTTACAACCCAATAATGCAAGAGAGAATAGGGAGTAGAAAAGAAAAAGATACAACGAGTATTGATTCTGGAAGAAAAAATAGTGTATATGGTACTCAAAAAGGTGGAAAAAAATTTAAGGTTGGGAAGTTAAGAAACCCGTCATCTGTTCAATACTTCAACCGAGAAAGAGGACTCCATCCAACTCAAAAACCAGTTGCGTTATTAGAATATTTAATTAAAACATATACAAATGAGAACGATTTAGTTTTAGATTTTACAATAGGTTCAGGAACAACAGCAGTAGCCTGTATTAAAACGAACAGAAACTTTATAGGTTTTGAATTAGACAAAAAATATTTTAATATAGCACAAGCGAGAATCAAAAGAGAAACCGCACAAGTAAGTATAAATGAAAATAATTGAAATAAAAGAATTATTAAATACAAATGAATATGATTTTTTAAGAACCAACGAGCATTTAGGAGATAATATTATTTTATTAACTTTAGGTGGAAGTTATGCTTATGGTACTAATACTGAAAATTCTGATATAGATATTAGAGGAGTATGTTTAAATAGATCAAAAGAATTACTTGGATTAAGTAATTTTGAACAAGTTGTAAATGTTCAAACTGATACTACTATATATGCTTTTAATAAATTAATTAGTTTGTTAATAAATTGTAATCCAAATACAATAGAATTATTAGGAACAAAATCTGAACATGTATTTAAATGTACCCCTGAAGGACAATTATTAAAAGATAATATAAATTTATTTCTTACTCAAAGATGTTTACATTCATTTGGTGGTTATGCCATTCAACAATTGAGAAGATTACAAAATGCATTAGCAAGAGATGAATATCCACAGGAAGATAAAGAACAGCATATATTAGGAAGTATTAAATCTCAATTTCCACATTTACAAACACATTATAATGCATTCACCAATGAAGATATAAAAATATATCTAGATGATACTGAAAGAGAAAATTTTAAAAAAGAAATATTTATTGATATTAATTTAAAACATTATCCTTTACGTGACTTTGCAAATATAAAAGGTGAAATGTTAAACATAGTTAAAATATATAATAAATTAAACCATAGAAATAGAAAGAAGGATTCAGATCATTTAAATAAACATGCTCAACATCTCATAAGGTTATATTTAATGTTGATAGATATATTAGAAGGAAAAGGAGTTAATACTTATAGAAAGAACGATAGACAACTACTATTAAATATAAAGAATGGTAATTATGAATATAAAGAAATATTTGAAATGGTTAATGAATTAGAAAAGAAAGTTGAATATGCTACTAAACATACAGAATTACCTAAAAAGCCAAATATGAAATTAATTGAAGAATTTGTAATGAATATAAATAGGAGAGTTGTATGAAAATTAATATACCAGAACCAGTACAATATATTTTAGATACATTAAATAAAAATAATTATAAAGCTTATCTTTGCGGAGGTGCGGTTAGGGATAGTTTATTAAATAAAAAACCTAAAGACTATGATATGACTACTGATGCGTTGCCAGAGCAAGTTAAAATATTGTTTGATAAAACTATAGACACAGGATTAGAACATGGTACAGTGACTATATTGATTGATAAAGTAGGTTATGAAGTAACTACATTTAGAACTGATGGATCATATTCTGATAATAGACATCCTGATAATGTGAGTTTTACTGATACATTAAAAGAAGATTTATCAAGACGTGATTTTACAATAAATGCTATAGCATATAATGATTCAGAAGGATTAATTGATTATTTTAATGGACAAGAAGATTTAAAAAATAAAAGTATAAGATGTGTTGGTGATTCTAATAAAAGATTTCAGGAAGATGCTCTTAGAATGTTAAGGGCAGTTAGATTTTCTGCACAATTAGGTTTTGAAATAGATAGAGATACAGAGTATTCTATTAAAGATAATATTAATTTATTAAATAAGATTAGCAAAGAAAGAATAAGGGATGAATTTAATAAAATTATAATATCTAATAATTGTATACATGGGATAGATATATTACAAAATTGGCGTTTTATGAAAATTATATGTCCAGAAATATATTCTACAATATTTTTTAAACAATATAATCCTTATCATATCTATGATGTATATGAGCATATTTTAAAATCAATGGAAATTATTAAACCTGATTTAATTTTAAGATTAACTATGTTTTTTCATGATTTAGGTAAACCTCAATGTTTTACAATGGATGAAAATAAATGTGGTCATTTTTATAAACATGGGGATATGTCTACAGAAATAGTAATAAAAACAATGGTTAAATTAAAATATGATAATGATACAATTGATAAAGTAAGTAAATTAGTTAAATATCATGATTATAGAGTTGAGGTTAAAAAATCTTCAATTAAAAAATTTATAAATAGAATAGGTGATGAAAATTTTGATTATTGGTGTCAAGTTAGAATAGCTGATATTTTAGCACAAAATTTAATATATGCTGTAGGGAGGTTAGAAAAGGTATTTAAAATTAAGCAGCTCTATAGTGAAATTTTAAATGATAAAGAATGTTTTAGCCTTAAAGATTTAGCTATTACTGGATATGATCTGATGAATGAAGGAATTAAAGAAGGAAAAAAAATTGGTAAAATGTTAAATATTTTACTTAAACATGTTATTGAAAGTCCTGATGACAATGTGAAAGATAAGTTACTACAAATAGTTAAAGATGAAAAATAGATTTTATTGGAGAAATTATGAATATAAAAGATGTAGTTATAGGTAAAGCAAAAAAATATAATAATTATCAAAAGTGTGAAAAAACTATATGTAGACAATGTATTGATTGTATTAGATGGCGTTTGAGTTTTCCATATAGTTGTAATGATTATAATATGCGTTCTGATAAAGCGGAAACATGTTTAAATTATACTACTGATAAAAATTGTAAAGTTGATTAAAGGAGAATAATTATATTGTAATTTTGCATTAGGTTAATAATAATTAAAATAATATATTGCTTGACAGAAATTAATTTATAGTGTATAATAATAAATATAATAAATAAATGAGGTAAATACAAATGAAAAAAATAATCACATGGATGATAACTATTTTAATATTGTTAAATACATCTACAGTAATAGCTTCTAATCAAGATTTAATTAAAATATATGATATTAAATTGTCTGCAGAATTGCAATGGTATACATATAAATATTGTCAAGAAAAAGATTTTGATTTTGAATTAGCATTAGCAGTCATGCAAGTAGAAAGTACTTTTAGACCATACATAGCAGTTAAAAATTCTAATAGTGATGTTGAATACTTGCAACAATGTTTAAATACACAAGGCTATATATGCGAAATTGATGGTGTGTTTGGAGCAAGGACACTTTTCATGGTTAAACAATTTCAATTTGATTATGGATTGTTAATAGATGGTATTGTAGGTAACAACACATGGGCAACGTTAACAGGTGGTGATATCCTTCCTATGTTAAATATTGATAATATTCAATACGAATATGATCAAGGATTAATGCAAATTAATTCATTATATGAAAAATGGTTTGCTGATATAGTAGGATTAGAAACTTTCAATGCTTTAAATCCTTATGACAATATTCAAATGGGTATATCAGGTTTATGTTATTTTAAAGATAGATGGGAAGTTAAAGGTTATGAAGGGGATATGTTAATTAAACTAATGCTTAACTCATATAACATCGGAGAAGATGGTGTTTTAAAGATATTGAAATGGAATAGTGATATAAATAGATATTATGATGAATGGGTATTAGATTATAGAAATCAGATATTAACAACAGGTAGTGTAAAATAATTAAAATAATTTTGGAGGTATACAAAAATGGACAAAACATCATTAGGTGATAGAATGAAAAAATATGAAAATACAAATAGAAATTATTTAATTTCTAATATACCAGTAATTGTTAGATTGGAAGGAGGAAATAAATGAGTTATTGTGCTTACATAACAAAAATTAAAAATATTAGAAAACATTCAAATGCTGATAGACTTAATGTAGGTGAGTGTTTTGGGAATTTCGTTATTGTGGGATTAGATACAAATGAAAATGAACTAGGTGTTTATTTTCCTACAGATGGAAAACTTGGTGTGGAATATTGTGAAAAAAATAATTTATTAAGAAAGAAAGATGAGAAAGGAAATAATATTGGTGGTTATCTTGAACCTGAAAAAAGACATATCAAATCTTTAAAATTACGTGGAGAAATGTCAGATGGATTATTTATGCCATTAAAAAGTTTTGAGGATTTCTATAATATAGAAAAATTAAAAGAAGGAGATACAATTGATATACTTAAAGGAATATTGATTTGTGAAAAATATATTCCTTTAAGAAATTATAGTAATAATATTACTCAAAATAATAAAAAAACTAAAAAGAAAGAGACTATATTTTATCCATTTTTTGAAGAACATAAAGATACTTCTCAATTAGCTTATAACAAACATCAGTTTAAAGAAGGTGATTTATGTTATATAACTTTAAAAATGCATGGTACTTCTCAAAGAACAGGACATACTGTTAAAGAAAAAAAGAAAATAATTCCTAGCTTTTTATTTCCAATTTTAAATAAAATAAATATAAAATTAAAATCTAAAAAAACATGGGAATATATTACAGGTACTAGAAGAGTTATTTTAAAAAATTATAAAGATGGATATTATGGAAGTAATATTTTTAGACAAGAATGGCATGATTATTTTAAAGATAAATTAAATAAAGGTGAAGAAATTTTTTATGAAGTGGTAGGTTATTCTCATGATGAGCAAACTATAATGCCTAAATGTTCAAATAAGAAAACAAAAGATAAAGAATTTATTAAACAATATGGAGATACAACTAAATTTACATATGGTTGTGGAGTAGGTCAAAATGATATTTTTATATACAGAATGACATGTACAAATGAAGATGGATGTGTCATAGAATATCCTTGGCATTTAGTTAAATTAAGATGTGAACAAATGGGATTAAAACATTGTATTGAATTTGAAAAATTTATTTTTACTAATCTTGATGATTTAATGGAAAGAGTAAATAAATTTGTAGATGGTGTTGATCCAATTGGTAAAAATCATATTAGAGAAGGTGTTGTTATTAGAATTGATAACAAAGAAAAATTTACAGCATTTAAACATAAAAATTTCAATTTTAAAGTTTTAGAAGGAATTATTAAAGAAGATAATATTTTAGATATTGAAGAAGCTGAAGATGTAAAAGAGTCAACATGAAAACATTACTCGTGAAAAATTGAACGTAATTCTTTAAATACAAAGAAAAACGTGTTAAAACTAAAGAAATGGTGGCTATCTATTAACATTAAAAAAGTATAGTGAAAATAATAACTTTAAAAATAAATTAAGTGAAGGAGAATTGAGATATGAATTGAAATAATAATAGGTGATTTTATGACAGGATATAATTATAGTGAATCGAAAGAAGGATTATTGAAATTACAAGAAAAAATTAAAAAAGTAGCAGTTTTATATAAAAAAATAAATATTAAATGACATATAAAGTTATGAGAAAAAAGTGATAAAGATAAATTGCATATTTTATTGGAGAAAGTACCATGATATTAAAAAAATAAAACATTAGAAAGTTAGCTAAATGATAAATGTAAGAATAAGAGGTGAAAGACTTATGAATGAAGAAAAAGAAAATAATTATGAAAAACAAGATAATTGTAAAATTTGTGGAGGTAGATTAATTTATATTGAATGCTTAAATAAAATAATATGTGATACATGTGAATATGAAGAAAATGAAGCAATGTAACAGTAGTTAACACATAACATTTGATGAATATTTAGAAGATAGGAATGGTTGAAATTATGATATTAAAAGAAGAAAAAAGAGATTTATTTACTGTAGATGAAAAATATTTTTTAGTACATTGTATATCTGCAGATTATGAATTGGGTGCAGGAATAGCAGTTGAATTTCAAAAAAGATATAATTTAAGAAATAAATTATTTGAAATGAATAATAATAAATATCCAAGTTGTATTTTTGTAAATCCTGTTTTTAATTTAGTCACAAAAAATAAATATTGGAATAAACCTACATATGATGATTTATATAGATCTTTAGAGATTATGGTTCATCTAATAGAAACTGAAATGCCAGAAGTTAAATATTTGGCTATGCCTAAAATTGGTTGTGGACTTGATAGATTACAATGGAGTAAAGTTAGAGAAATAATAAAAAATGTTTTTCAAGATTTAGATATTGAAATATTAGTGTGTTATTTATAAAAATATTATAAAAATTTTTACAAGGAGTAAAATTATGAACATGACTTCAATGGTAAAAGGTAAAGATGCTGAAAATATAACAAAAGCTGCTATAGAATTTGCAAGATGTGTAGCATTAGAAAAATATATTGAATTTAGAGTAAGCAGTAATAAAATTAGTAGTGATAGTCAAATAACTATGAAAGATTCAAAAAAAATGAAAGAGTGATTTTATTGGAGGGAAAACAAGATGAACGAAGTAAGAACACCACAAGAAATATATGATAGTTTTTGGAAAGATATTGTTGAAGATAAAAATGGCAATATCAATAAAGAACAATTAATTAAAGAGTTGTCAGACTTTTATTTTATTATGGAAGAAGTTCCAAAAGTATATTGTGAATTTACTAGATTAAGTAAGTTGATGTATTCTGCTGACACTGTAATCAATGAGATAAATAAAAGGTATATTTCAAAAGAATTAACATGTGATGATTTAATTAATTGTATATTAAAAGAATATCCTGAAGTTCATGTAGAAATCAAAGAATATTTTGATCAATAGAATGGAGAAATGTTATAGTCAGGAGGAATACAATATGGGTTGGATACCAAGCATAGAAGAAAAGGATAAATTAGAAGGAATATATAAAGTAAAAAATAAAAAATGTCTCAAATGTAGTAAACAATTATATTGGTATGATGGTGGTGATCAAGGAGATATTCCACATTATTTTTGTAAAGAATGTGACTATGAACAATATTAAGATAGATTTAAAGTTTTATGTGATGAAATTTAATAATAATAAAAATAATAAATCGGTTGACAAAAGATAAATAATGGTATATACTTAATATTATAATATAAGAAAGTGAAGGTAATGTAAATGAGCAAAATATATAATTTAATTAAAATATTAAATGAAGCAAGAGATAAATATTATAATCAAAATAATCCTACATTAAGTGATAGAGATTATGATAAATTGTATGATGAGCTACAACAATTAGAAAAAGATACAAATATTATTTATTCCAATTCGCCAACTCAATCTGTTGGATATGAAGTTAAATCAAAATTAAATAAAGTAGAACATAATATACCATTGTTAAGTTTAGATAAAACAAAATCTATAGATGAATTAATTACATTTTTAAATGGTAAAGAATGTTTTCTTATGTATAAGTATGATGGGCTTACAGTTGAATTAATATATAATAAAGGCAAGTTAATTCAAGGTTCAACTAGAGGAGATGGATTTGAAGGAGAAGACATTACCCATAATATAAAAACATTTAAAAATATTCCTATGACTATACCATATAAAAGTTATTTAAAAATTAGTGGTGAAGCTATAATACATAAAAATGATTTTAATGAAATAAATAAAAATCTTACAGAAGAAGAAAAAAAGAAATTACCTTCTGGTAAATATAAAACTCCTAGAAATCTTGTAGCAGGATCAGTAAGACAATTAAATAATAAAATATGTGAAAAAAGACAAGTTTATTTCTATCCTTTTAGTATATTAGAATGTGAAAAAGAATTTAATTATAAAAGCGAGCAATTAGACTGGTTAAAATCATTAGGATTTATACGTTCTAATATATCATTAATTGATAGTAGAATTACAAATCCTAGATTATTACAAATTTTTATAAATGGTATGAGAGATACCGCAATGTCTAATTTTCTGCCAATTGATGGTACAGTTTTAATGTATGATGATATTAAATATTCAAAAACATTAGGTAAAACATCACACCATCCATTACATTCTCTTTCTTTTAAATTTGAGGATGCTATAGAGAAAACTATATTAAAAGATATTGAATGGAGTATAGGAAAAACAGGGCAGCTTACTCCTGTTGCAATATTTGATACTGTTGTACTTGATGGCACAGATGTATCAAGGGCAAGTATCCACAATCTATCAATATTAAAAGAATTAGAATTAGGTATAGGTGATGAAATTAGTATTTATAAAGCAAATTGCATTATACCGCAAATTAAAGAAAATTTTACTAAAAGTAATAATATTAAAATACCTAATCAATGTCCAATTTGTGGAGATAGTACAATAATTAAAAAAGACAACGAAACAGAAGTGTTAATGTGTACTAACAATGATTGCTCAGGAATATTGTTAAAAAAGTTTTCTCATTTTGTATCAAAAAGTGCTATGAATATTGATGGATTATCTGAATCAACTTTACAAAAATTTATTAATCAAGGGTGGTTAAAAACTTTTGAAGATATTTATAATTTGCAAGAATATAAAAATGAAATAATAAATTTAGAAGGATTTGGAGAAAGATCTTATAATAAATTAATCCAAGCAATTGAAAAGTCTAAAAAAATAAAAATGAATAAATTTTTATATGCATTAGGAATATCTAATATAGGAAAAACAGCAAGTAAAGAAATAGCAGAATATTTTAATTATGATTGGATTGCTTTTGTAAAAGCTGTATTAGAAAAATTTGATTTTACTCAATTAAAAGATTTTGGTAGTGTTATGCATTTTTCAATTTATGAATGGTATGATAATTTTGATTGTAGAAAAATGTGGAGAATATTAGCTACTGTAGTTGAATTTATTAAACCTGAAAAGAAAATTATTAATACTTTAAATAATCAGTTTGTAGGTAAAAAAGTGTATTGCACAGGCTCTTTTAAAAATTACAAAAAACAAGAACTTAAAGATTTATTAGAAGGATTAGGAGCTATTTTCACATCAGGCTATGCTAAGAGCTTAGATATGTTAATAGAGGGCAGCTTAAAATCTTCATCGAAAATAACTAAGGCAAAAGCTGATGGAGTTAGAATTGTATCTGAAGATGAATTTATAAAAATGATTAATAATTAAATTTTAAAGGACATGTGGGATATTATACTGCAATGAATAATTACATAGGGGATGGGAATGGGCAGTATTTAATTGGTAAAACAATTAAAATAATTATTCAAATTAAATAAGGAGGAAAATAATATGATAAATGCATGGTGGTTAATTTTAGTTATACCTACAATGTTATTAGTGTTCTTTTTAGGGATAGGAATAGCAAGCGGATCTAAAGATGATTTAATGTCAGAAAATTATAGGTTAAAACAAGAATTAAATAACAAAGACATAATTTTATAAAAGATAAAACATAAATTTTATTGGATAGTTTTAATAATATAATATAATAAAGGAGATAATATTGAACATAGGAATAATAGATGCAGATTTATTAGATAATGGAACTAGACATCCTAATTTAGCTTTAATGAAAATTAGTGGTTATTATAAAAGTATAGGGGATAAGGTACAATTATTATATGATTATAAAAACATAAATGAGTATGATAAAATTTATTTATCTAAAGTATTTGATTTTACTAAAATACCTATAAATATAGATGACTATAAAAATATTACTTATGGTGGAACTGGATTTTTCTTTGATAAAGCACCTGATTTGCCATATGAAATTGAACATCATATGCCTGATTATCATTTATATGATTTATTTATTACACATGAAATAGAAAAAGGCAAGAATAAAAAACATTTTAAAGATTATTTAGATTATAGTATTGGATTTGCAACACGAGGATGTTTTAGAAAATGTGACTTTTGTGTAAATAAAAAATATAATAAAGTTTTTAAACATTCATCAATTAAAGAATTTTTAGATCTTGACAGAAAGTATATATATTTATGGGATGATAATATTTTAGGATATGATAAATATAATTTTATATTTGATGAATTAGAGGAAGTTAATAAACCATTCCAATTTAGACAAGGATTAGATATAAGATTAATGACTGATAATAAAGCTGTCAGATTATGTAAGATGAAATATAAAGGTGATTTTATTTTTGCATTTGACAATATAAAAGAAACAAATTTAATTATTGAAAAAATTAAATTATGGAAATCATATTATTTAAAAAAAGGAAATTCAAAGTTTTATGTATTTTGTGGATTTGACAGAAATAATAAATGGGATCAAAATTTTTGGAAGCAAGATATATTAGACACTTTAGAAAGAATAAAAATATTAATGATTCATGGTTGTATACCTTATATAATGAGATTTGAAAGATATAAAGAAAGTCCATATAAAGGTATATATATAACTTTAGCAAGATGGTGTAATCAACCTTCGTTTTTTAAAAAAGAAAGTTTATTAGAATATGTATATAAAACTGACGGAATTGGTAGAGAAAATAAGATATACGCTTCTAAAAAATATATTGAAGAATTTACAAAAATATACCCAAATATAGCAAAAAAATATTTTGATTTAAAATATGAAAAATTAAATCAATATACATAATTAAAATAATAAATATACATGAAGGAGATGAATAAATATTTCTGCAACAAATAGAGGAACAGTTAGAAATCAAGCAGATAATTATGAAACACCAATATCAGTAATACATAATTTTTTAAGTAAATACAATTTAAAATCAGGTAATATATTAGAACCTTCAGCCAGTTCAGGAAATTTTATTAAAGTTATTAGAGAGAAAGAGAGAGAGAGAGAGAGAGAGGAAAATATGCATTATATATCTGCAGTAGAAATAAGATCTGAAGAACAAAATGGTTTATTGCAAATAGCGGATGAAGTTATAATTGAAGATTTCCTTAAATGGTATCCTGATAAAGAATATAAAACAATAATAGGGAATCCACCATATTCAGTAGCTCTTGAATTTTTAGAACATTGTTTTGAAATATCGAATAGAAATGTAGAAATTATTATGTTATTAAGAACTGCATTTTTAGAAAGTAAAAAGAGATATGAATTTTGGCAAAGGCATCCTTTAAATGGATTATATGTTTTAAGCAAAAGACCTTCATTTACAGGCAAAGGAACTGATGCTACAAGTTATAGTTTTTTTATTTGGAATGGTAGTGATAAACAAGAGATTAAAGTTATATAGCAGATGAAACACTTCTTTTATCTGATAGGAGGAAATTATGAAATGTGTAATATGTAAAAATGAAATGCTAGTAAGTTATAATTATATTGAAGGATTTGAAGTTTGTGATAAATGTTTTAAAAAAGTAACAGAAAATGAAGCTTTAAATGCTATGGAACAAATAGTAGCTAATCAAAAACAAATGGATGAAATTATTGAAAATGATGTTTGCAGGGGAGAAATACCCCAGATACAAGACACGAAAAAGGAGAAAAAGATGGATATAATTGTTACAATTACAATAGGAAACTATACCATAGACGTAGGGATGAATGATGTATCGGCAGCGGTGCAATTATTAAAAATGCTTGAAGAAAATTCATTTGGAACAGGAACTTTAATAGACTTAGCCAACGCTATAAAAGAAATTGATTGAAGAGAGGTAGGATATGAAATTTATAAAATTAACAACAGCAAGACAATTTGAAAACCTTAAAAAAGATAATTTAATTATAGTTAAATGGAGTTATGCTTATGAAAAACATCATCCAAAAACAAACAAGATTATGGCATATAATATCTACCAAAATAAAAAGAGCCACAATGAAATAATTTGTAGGTTAAAAGGCAACGTTTATTTTAACTGGAGAATGTATTTAGAAAATAAAAGCAATGCCGAAGAAGTTTGGTTAATTGAGGAGGAAATATGTTAGAAGTATTAAAAAGAAAATTAATCTATTGGTATTATGCAAAAGTTTTAAAAAAAGAACATATGCTATTAGACAGCATAAGAGTTGGAGTTTTAAAAGCTGCGTTAGAGAGTGCGAGAACAAATAAAGAGAAAACAAAAACATTTTTAATGGCTTGTAAACAGGCTTGCGAGTGGGAGAAGGAGAAGGGGTAGAGTATGATGAAAGTTAAACAATTTAAAGATACAAAAGGGGAACAAGTTTCTTTTCACTCTAAACAAAAATGTAGTTTAAAAGTTTTTGGGAAAATTAGAGAGAGTATAGAGCAAAGAGCAAGAGCGGTTACAGGTGCTATGTTAGCAGAATTTTTACAAACACATGAGAATGTTATTCCTGTTTTGGAATCAAAATGGAAAACAGAAGATTGTGAAGGTATATATAAAGAGAAAATCTTTTATATGAGTATTTATATTTATGAATTAGTTGATGAAAAAAATAGCTTTGGAGATTAGATTAAGGGGGAATAGATAAGATGAAAATAGAAATAGGCTTTATTAGATATGACTTCATAGAAAGC
>Ga0307928_10001309_pt1 | contig 18847 bp, 25 predicted proteins | sample AceLakmetagen232_FD_201815 | JGI IMG/M metagenome (GOLD analysis project Ga0307928, IMG submission 201815) | Saline water microbial communities from Ace Lake, Antarctica - #232 | ecosystem: Environmental > Aquatic > Non-marine Saline and Alkaline > Saline | place: Antarctica: Ace Lake... | reverse complement strand
AGTGTCTCCTTGAACTGTTGAATCAGCTCCAGTGTCACCTTGAGCCCCCGTATTTCCCTGAGTCCCTGTATCTCCCTTAACTGTTGAATCTGCCCCAGTGTCACCCACCGCTCCAGTTGAACCAGTGGTTCCAGTGTCACCCTTAACAGTTGAATCAGCTCCAGTATCTCCAACGGCCCCAGTCGAACCAGTTTCTCCAGTGTCACCTTGAACAGTTGAATCAGCTCCAGTATCGCCCTTATCGCCCACTCCCGTGTCTCCCTTATCACCTTGGTCTCCCTTGCTACCCGTTTCACCAGTGTCGCCCTTGACTGTTGAGTCAGCACCAGTGTCGCCTTTGTCTCCAGTTGAACCTGTCGCTCCAGTGTCGCCTTGGACTGTCGAGTCAGCCCCAGTGTCTCCTTTATCCCCTGTGGAACCTGTACTGCCTGTATCTCCCTTCGGCCCAGCAACGCTAGAGTCTGCTCCCGTATCTCCTTTATCACCTTGCGTTCCAGTATCACCCTTAACAGTTGAATCAGCTCCAGTATCTCCAACGGCTCCAGTTGAACCAGTGGTTCCAGTGTCACCCTTGACTGTGCTATCCGCTCCAGTATCCCCTTTCGCACCTGTTGAACCCGTGTCACCCTTGACAGTGGAGTCAGCGCCGGTATCCCCCTTGTCTCCCGTTGAACCTGTCGCTCCAGTGTCGCCCTGGACTGTTGAATCAGCTCCGGTGTCACCCACCGCTCCAGTTGAACCTGTGGTTCCAGTGTCACCCTTGACTGTCGAGTCAGCCCCAGTGTCACCTTGGTCTCCGGTTGAACCTGTCGCTCCGGTGTCACCTTGGACTGTCGAGTCAGCCCCAGTGTCACCTTTATCACCAGTGCCACCCGTTACTCCCGTGTCTCCTTGGACTGTCGAGTCAGCCCCAGTGTCACCTTTCGCTCCTGTCGCTCCAGTGTCCCCCTTGACTGTAGAATCGGCTCCGGTGTCTCCTTTAGCTCCCTGTACCCCCGTATCTCCTGCTGACCCCTCACCAATTCCAGTATCCCCCTGGATACCTGTGTCTCCAGGATCCCCCACTCCTCCAGCTAGTGATTTTAATTCAATACCCATGTTAGATTATAAAAACTCTGTAGGCTGAATCAGCCACACGAGTAATCCTAATTTTATTTATTGTCATTCCCTCGAAAGTAATTGTTTCATCTTTTTTGATGGTGTGAACACCACCATACGTTGTTCCATTATCAGATATTTCAACTGTAAAATTGCCGTCTCCATCGTTAACAATGTAACCGTCTTTGCCGTTCCTTCCCAAATCAGCATTGACATCACAAATTATTGGAGAATCACCAACAAGAAAACTTGTGTCCTCATAAGCAATGCTTCGCCCAAGTGGAGACACCCGAACAATCCTCTTAGCAGAGGCATCACTATCATGCTCATCATGTACGACTGGTATGTGATGAATTGGTTTAGCCATTTACCACCTCCTTTACTTCATGTTTTTTATAAACTTTTAACTCTTTTTCTAAAGATTCTTTTTGACCCAATAAGCGAACAAATTTGTGAACATTGGCATATCTTCTTTCTCCCAGACCAGGCGAGGTAATCTCATCCTCTAATGCACGAATCGCTGTTAAAACATCAGCGGCTTTCCGTGATTGAGTTCTAAGAACAGCCCAGTCAACAATCACAGACAATTTGTCTTTGGCAATGCTCCAATCTCTTTGTGCTAGCCCGAAATAATTCGCCACTTTATAAAAAAGAGGATCAGTCAAGTAATAGTCTTCCGGAGAAACAACTGGCTCTTTTTCTTTGACCTCCTCTTCAACTGCTTCCTTGACTTTTTCTTCGACCTCTGCTTTTACGGGAGGCTCTTTTTTATAGATTGGCTTAGCAATTTTTTCTTTCTTTTCTGTTTGAAATTGCTCTAGTTGTTTTGTTACTCTAACTTCCTGTTCCGTCTCGGGCCGATCTTTCCCCAATTTTTCTTTCCCTTCTGGCAATGGTGTGGTAACTATCTCATCATTCATGGCAACAAAAAAAGACAAATAAAATTTGTCTCTTGTTCCCCCCTAGCAATTTGCTGCTTCGGAGGTATTAAATCATTCTAACTAAATTAAAGGGATCCTGTCAAGTTACAAATAACCCAAAACAGGCCATTTCCCTTGTAATTTCAATTCTTTTTTCCTTTGTTCATAAAATCCGTGCATAGCGTGCATTTTATCCCATTCGGGAAGCCTTCCATGTTTTATCCCTCGGCATTCTAGCCCGTGGTCAATCCAAAACCTGTATCCCAACTCATCCATTCTTTCACAAATAGAAACATTATCCATTCCAGCCATTTTATCAAGGCCCTCGTCAAAACCACCGATGTCATAAAAAGCCTTTCTGGGTGCTGAAGCAAAGTTAATTTCCCATTCTATGGGGGAACATTCATAGGCCCCACCATTCTTTGTCGCATTAGACCTTCTCGGATCGGTCCAAATTTGAATTATCGGCTTGCCGAACTCATCCAACCGCTGGTATTGATGACCACTTCCCGTCACTGCCCACTTATCTCCTTTTTCCTTGAACCAAAACCAAAATTTCTCAAGTGCATCTTCTTTTGCCCAAAGCCAATCTTGCCAACTGATAATTAATTGTCCTTCTGCTTTTCGAAGAGCAGCGTTATAGGCTTTATTTAAGTTCCAATAATCTCCTTTGTTTTTTGGCGGGTCTTCAATCCAATACCAATTTTTATCCATAGAAAAAATTTCAGGATCAAAAGGCGATACTATAATCCATTCCCAATCTTCTTGAGGGAATGATTGCCGTTCCAAAGATCGAGCAACAACCTTTAATCCTGCCTTGCGTACGCTAGGGCTAATTACGCTGATTTTAAGCACTCTTTCCTTCCTTTTTTTCTTTCCTGGCTTTTATGACTCTTTTTGCTGCTCGAGCCTTTTCCAAATTCAAAAGCCTTTGTCGACGAACCTTCTCTTTTTGTACAGTGGCTTCTTCATCACTTATCTGTTCTTCTATTCCTTCTTTTTCTACTTTTGCCAGTGCTTCCTTGGGCGGAAGACCAGGCTTGGCTTCAATTTTCCCTTTTCTTTCGACAAGACCCTTCCTAATTGCTTGCGGTTGCTTCGACTTGCGAGGGTGGAAATCAATAATGTGTTGAGCTAGATCAAGAGCAGTAGTAGCATTGTATGAACAAATCGGACAATGCAAAAGACCAGGCCTCTCCATAGGGTTACCCTTTTCATCTACTAAAACAACCTTTCCCTCATCAATCAAAGTCCACGGATTGGTAATGTCAACGATGTCGCCAACGCTCCAACCTTCAGTTGGACCATAATCTTTCAAAATTCTCACTAATGGCATTTATTTTTTCACACTCCTTTCTGCCCATGATTTAAACGACAATTCGTTTATAGGCAAATAATTTGTACTTTATTATTTATCCTTTTCCTCTTTTGCCTTGACGGGACTACTTTTGCGAGTAGGCAATATTTTTAGTCCTTTGTCAACGAGGTGGCGCTTCAAAATAATCCTGGCTTCCTCGACTGACATTAAATGGCTATTTACTGCTGTTGCTAATCCGACAGATAGGTTGGCTAAGTCCTGAAACTTTGCTACCATAGATTTTTTCACCCCCCTTCTTACTTTAAGTGTCTTTTAATAATTATTTCTATTCTTTTTACTTGGCACTCAAATGTAAACTGTTCTTTGACAAGTTGCCGGCCCGCTTTCGCTATTCTATCAAGTTCCTCTTGACTGCCAAGATAAGTACTTACCTTTTCAACTAGCCTCTTCTCAAATTTATCAATGCTTTCAATGTTTTCTCTAATCGAATTATAACATACAAAATGCTTATCTGGAGTTGCTAGCAAACTATAATCCGGCCCCCATGACATTAAAGCTGGGCCGATAGCCATTACTTCCATTACTCGCTTGTTGGTTTCATGAGCAATGGGGGCATTTAGAATAAGTTTTCCCTGGCAAAGAGCTTCTACATACTCAAGATAAGGCTTTGACCCAAAACATCGAAAAAATTTAAAATGTTTTTTTAGTATTTCGAATTCGGGCATGTATCTCTGTTGCCCCACCCAAGAAATATCATATTTCTGTTTTATTTCAGGATTTCTCTTGAAAACCTCCGAATCAACAGCAGGCGGCATCCAATAAGTTGGTCTTAAACGTGGATTTATGTCTTCGCCGTGATAAAAAGTAGCATGGGCCCGGAACAGAACATCAAAGGCTTCTGTTTTGTCACCACCAACATTCCCTAATTGAGCTCTCATGCTATGTCTATAGGTATCCCATACCCAAACAATTGTGAGCCGGCTTCCCTTTCTTACTGAGCCAAATGGTTCCCAGTTGATTACTACATCATACTTTTCTCCATTTCCACACCTTGAGTAATCAAGGCCGAGTTTTTTGGAGGCCTTTATCAGCCCATCAATTTTGCTATAAAAGCCACGCGTGTGACTATCGTCTTCTGAAAAAATACCTACTTTCATGGTTTCCTCGCGGTAACTAATAAACAATTCATGTTATGAGCTTCATATTCAGTCCAAACCTTGATGTTTTTAAAACCTACTCCCTTTAAATATTTTTCAAGCAACTCCTTGGTGAACCCAGTTTTATGGAACTCACCTTTATGGGCTTGATTCCCATAAAAAATATCCAAAATCATTTCTGTAGTAATAAAATAATCACTTTTGACTTTTCCCAATAAGCACTTTGCTGCCCATTCGAGATTCGGAACATTTAGTCTTAGTTTACCACCATCTTTCAATACGCGCCACCACTCTGTAAGAATAGGCACAACTTCTTTTTTGGCAAAGTGTTCCAAAAGGTGGGAGGAATATATTTTCTCCACGGAATTATCATCATAATCCAAGCACCTAGCGTCCATTTTAACGATTTTAGGATCATTCACATACAAGTCAATCAAAGTCCAACTATCGTCGATGAATTGACAGTGGTACTGGTGTATTGGCAATGGACCGCAGCCAATAAACAGCTTAATTGGTGATTTGGTATTTTTCGACATTTCCAACATCATAAAGTTTTGCCCCTAATGGAAACGACAAGTTTGTTCATAATTTTTGCACCAGTGAATTTTAATCCCTTGCTCCTTGCAGCCTTCAATTATTGCCTTCGTTCCTGTAAACATTCTTTTTGTTCTGCTCTGGTCGGAAAATAATGCTATTTTGGGTCTCATTTTCTTGTCAATAATGTTGGCTTCATTAAAGTGTTCCTTGTCGCCTATTGATTTAAACCCACACCCAATCATAAAAATCGGGTTGCCACCCATCATTATCGCTGTATACAAGCAGCCATGAGCACAAGTACCATATCCTCCGAATTTAATTACTCTGGCTCTCTTGGCATCCTTTACTTGCTTCTTCATGGCGCTTACTCCAACTTCAGTAAAAATGTCTTTTGCCATGCCATTAGGCGGGTAAGGAGTCAGTTTTAAATAATATGCCTTGGTAGCTTTCTCTGTTAATCTGGCCGACTCTTCTTCCGTTCTCCTATAAAACGGCCAACCAAAAATGTTTTTCCTCTCTAAGACCGTAGGATCCTGTTTAATAAGATATTCTAGCCTATCATACTCATTGAAGTAACGATAGCTCGCCTGGGGGTATTTGAGCGTCGCTAGGTGAAGGGTAATCCCTATCTTGTCATCAAGAAAGTTATCAGGGTAATCATCAAGAGTTGGCCCGCTTCCACAAATCCATATTGCTTGCCCCTTGTGTTTATCGTACAATTTATTTATGAACCTCATATTCCTCCACATTGCCGACATTGTACAATTCGATTCCAGCATAATTTCCATCCTTAAATCGAGTTGACCTAAAACTATACATTCCTTTTTCTCCAATTGTTTTGTGCCGTAATGTTAAAGTGTGCAACCCCTTATATCCTGCTTTTTCTACCGATCTTTCCAAAGCGTAATCTTCTGTTGTGACATTCCCTGACTGCCCATAAATCTCCCGTAGTTTGACCCGAATATCTTCATAAATATCATGATTGTATAAAAGCTCTTTGAAATCACATTTCTCAGTCATTTCGAAATATGGTGCCATTTGGGGTTTGATTTTTTCCCAGCTCTCCCTCCATAAACCAATCTCCCACCTATGAGAAAATCCATAAGCTACTTTATCCTGAAGCCTTTCAGCCTCTTCAAAAGATTGAAGACTATTTTCATGATGCCTAAAAGATGTTTGAATCGAGCCAGCATCGCTATTTTTGAACTGTTCGAACAAAACCTTTAATGTCTTGATGTAATACTTGTTGAAAATGAGGTCATTATCAATAAACACTCCATATTCGTATCGCGGGAACACATGTCCTAATTGGAGTTTATTCCTGATAATTGGACCAACATTAGACGAACTAATAAAGATTGTTTTATTAGGTAATTTAGAATCCAGAAAGACTTTTAATGAAGCTTTAATGTCTTCATCAGTGGCATGCCTAATGCCAGAAAATTGGTTAACTGCTCCATCTTGAAAGAAATGGAAATCTACACCGCTTAAATAGGTATTAGCTTCCAAAGACTCCAAACATTGTTTTAAATATTCTGGTCGGTTAAGGCTTCTAATTGCTATGCAGAGTTTGTTCATGGTTCAGGTATATTACTTTTAGGAATTTCCCAAACTCCTAACTTGCCACCTTTTTTAAATGCCCAATCAATATTAACTTTTTTATTTATAAAATATTTAGTTTTATATTCAATTTTATTTTTATCACAATATTCTTTTACAGCTTTTGCTACTCCAGGATGATTAGGTACATGATCGTGTCCACCTACGATTCCACCCTGTTTTACTTTTGGTGTCCATAATTCAGTATCTTCTAATGTAAATTTATATTCATGATTGGCATCTATGTAAGCAAAATCTAAACTTTCATCTTTAAACTCAACAACTGCTTTAACTGATGTAGTTTTAATCCATTTTATTTTATCTTTATATTTTTGTAGCTTTTCTTTTGCAATTGCTTCCCATTTTCTATTATCCCATTCAAATTCTCCAGACTTATATTTAGACTTATATTTAAAATAAGGATCAACTAAATAAAGAGTTTTTATATCAAGAAATTGTAACATTTTAAGAGCATGACTTCCTGCTAATACTCCTACTTCTACACCAACTAAATCCTTTTTCTTTTTAAGTAAAAAATCAAATGCTCTTATTGATGGACAAGCCATATTTTACCTCCTTAATGGTAATTTTAACTCTTGATGAGTTCCTTTAATATTACTAAAATCTATTTTATCATAATCAATAATATATCCTTTTAAATATGCGTCATTTAATTCTCCAACAGGGTAACTGAATTTTTCACCATGAAACAAAGGAGAAAATGTTTGCACCAAATTAACCGGTGTGCTTACTAATACGCTATGTTTGTATGCAGCCAGATTGTGTTGAGTGATGACCTTCCTCGATTCTTTTTCATTCAAATGTCTTTCTATCTCATTAGGTGATTGTCCCTCAACCCTTTTCAGTAAATTTCTTATTACTTGAGTCCTGTAAACACCACCATCTCCAAATGCTATAGGATAACCATTGCAACGCTTTGGATTATATGTTGTCCAATCCCATTTAATGAACTTTCCCAAATCCTCATATTCTCCCCATGGATTTTCGATTATAGTGGTTCCACCATAAAAACTGTAATTGGCATTAAGGCCAGATCTCAAGGGGAAAGAAATAACATCATTCGTTATGAGGGAAACAACATCATCCATGGAAGCCTTTCCAAAAACAATATCGTCATCAGAGAAGATACAAGTGTGTTGATATTTAGTACCCATTAACCCCACGAGATAGTCCTTAAAGCCAGGAGTGTAGGCAAAGTCTTTATCACAGTGCCATTCATCTGCCAACCCCTTTTTCATCAACATCTCATAGCCTTTAAGAAATTTGTCATTGGAATAATTGAAGGTAACGAAAATTTTATCAAAGCCAGTAATATTCCTTTTAATACTGCTCAACAAAAGATCCAATTGCATTGGACGATTATACGAAAAGATTAGTGCTTGGACATTATTGTTCATAGTTCCCCTTTCACCCAGTCATAAGTATTTTTAAGACCCTCTTTTAGCTTAACTTTCCTCTTCCATCCAAGTAATCTCTCTATTTTTGATTGATCGGATTGTCTTGTTCTTACTCCCTGTGCTTTATCTAATTGATGAACGAGTTTAATCTTTTTACCAGCGATTTTTCCTATCAAATAGGCCAATTCGTTTATCGTGAGAAGGTCTGTGGTCCCGATATTCGTTGGGGTATTGATATTTGACTGCGTTAGCTTGTATATTGCCTCCAGACAGTCATCAATGTAGGTAAATGAACGCTTTTGCTCCCCATCTCCCCAAATCTTTACTTTTCCATCCTTTGTTAAGGCTACTTTTCTTGAAATTGCTGTTGGGGCCTTGGCCAATAACTCATCATAATGCCCTTCTGGGCCATAAATGTTGAAAAATCTCGCAATTCTTACCTCTAATCCGCAATCTTCTTCAAAGGACTTGTACATTCTCTCAGAAAATAGCTTTTCCCACCCATATTCGCTGTCAGGCATGGCCGGATAGGCGTCTTCTTCCCTTAAAGCGATCACTTCATCTGTATCTTGCTTATTAATTGGGTAAACACAGGCTGAAGAAGAGAAAAATAGCCGTTTTACTCCATTATCTACACATGCCTGAGCCGTATTGGTGTTAATGAGGACATTATCGTGAACAATTTCTGCTTTTACCTTTGAAGTGTACTCAATACTCCCATTCATAGCAGCTAAAGCATAAACTTCATCGATTCCCTCTGTTGCTTTGAGGCAATTTTCGCCAATACGCAAGTCTAGTATCAAAAACTCATCAATTTCATCAACTTTAAGGAATGGAGAGTGAACTAAATCTGCACCACGAACCCAATATCCCCTTTTCTTTAAAAATCTACATAGATGGTGGCCTATAAAACCGCCACTTCCACTGACTAAAACTTTTTTCATATATCTCCTTTATTTTATGCGAATACCAACACCAGGTTGAGCCTTTGCTCCTGGTTTAGGTGTCCTCCAGTCTGCTCCATATCTTTGCTCAAGATATTTTTCAATCGGATGTGGAATATTATATTTCCTGCCATTATATTCAATAGTCTCAAATTCATAATAAGGCAAGCATGTAATCTCCCAACCGTCCTGATAAGTTACTACGCCAACTCTTTCACATCTTTCAATACACATGAGAACAGCATCTTTATAGAAACCAAACCCATGTGGAAGAGTTTGAGTAACACCCTTTTCGTGTAATTTCGCTACCATTTTATCCCATTTATCTCTTTTGCAAAAAACCCTAACGTCAATATCGCTGTCACCTTTGATATAACCACCTTCACGATAAAACCCCAAAGCAGTCCCATAAATTAATGAACGTCGAATACCTAATTCATTACAAATATCATCCCAGATTTCTAAAAACTTATCTGCTTTTTCTTTATTTTCGAACGGCATTTTTCTAGCCATTTTTTACCTCTTTTCTATTTTACTCCAAACTTTCTCATTAATATAATACATTATAAGCTTTATTGCTGTGTAGGTTCCAGTAATTCTGGTTACTTTTGACCATTGACCAGTAAAAAGATAGACAATTAAGCCTCCTATTCCCATGCCTAAAATGATTTCATAAGTAATTGCTTTAATCGGATGATTGGGCTTTTTAAACCAAAGCCAAAATCTTTCATGAGCATAAAATATCCAAATAAAAGAAAAATTGTGCCAAAAAGCAATCAACCCAGTAACAACCCACTTCCTAGTGAAAAAATATGTAACAGCTCCAAGAATGAGCACGCCTATTATTCGCCAAATCAAACTTTTCAAAGCTGATGATTTACGACTTGCCACGAATTTTCTCCTTTATTTTACTACTTGATTGTTCAGGAAAATAAGGCATAACGATAGTTCTTCCCCAAGGATTCTCTACTGGAGGCTTATGGCTTGTGCTCTCAAAAAAAATGTCCGGTTGAATTGCTTGAAGGTTTTCTATAGGCGAATATTTTTCTTGTGTAACAACCGAGTCAACGCTCTTTAATTCAGTTACTAATTCCATTCTTTCCTTAAAAAGAATTATTGGCTTTTGTTTCTTTTCCATGCAGGCCCCATCAGTCAACACGCCTACAATCAATTTGTCACATAATGCTTTACAATTTTTCAAATGTTGAATGTGCCCAAAATGAAGGACATCTCCCACAAGATAGGCATAGCCAATAATCATTTAGCCCTCCTATAAAGCCTCCTTACCATCTCGTCTCTCAAATTAATATGGCTAGGGTCTCTCCAATACCCAACACCCTCCTCTGGCAACTTGATAAGGTCTTCATCGTATTTTGCGGGAATCACTTTCGGATCATTGCTCATGCTTAAAATAATGTCTTCTTCTCTACCGAAAATAAAACCTTCTTTTAATAACCCTTTTTCCGTTTCAAACATTTTAAAAAGAGCAGTGAAAGACACAAAAATACTACCATTGCCTACTAAAAGATCTACGTCCGTAACTTTCGACATTTCATCACCAAAAAACGCTTTAGCACTCATATAATCTTCGTTTTCAGTAATAACTTTTCCTATGTAGCCAAGGCAACAACCTTCTTCTGCATATTTCATAAAGTTCTTCAAGGTATTTTTACTGGGAGACATATCGTCATCGATGAAAAAATAATAATCACTGGGTTCAAGTAAAGCAATGGGGTAACGCCCCCGACCTCCATAATTGGTGTCACTATTAATGACGCTTACTCCCTTGGTTTTCGGATATTGAACGTCTTTGTTGTTATTGAAGAGAATTATTTTGTCTGGAGCTAATATTCCTAACTGCAAAGCATTAATAATTTTTTCAACATTCTTTGTTCTTTGTGAATAGTAATGTAAGACTACAGCGGTAATCTTTTTCTTAGTCTTGTTCATCATTATATAAAATTATAATAATCTACCAAAGGATCAATTTTGTGTTTTTTAACAAACTTCCGGTGGTCTTCATCGTAAACAAAGTCCCTTGTCCCCAATGGCCTATAGGTTTGCTCTTCATGGTGGAAAACTACAACCTTATCGGTTTTTGTCAAAGCCAATCCTTTTTTCTTTGCCCGATAGAATAAATCCAAATCGCTGAAATAATTTCGCATAATCGGGTCGTAAATTCCATTCTTTTCCATTGTCTTTCTTGAAAACATGTAAAATGCTCCATCCCAATCGGGTTTATCCTTGTTGGTAAATGTTGGGAAAACATAACCCTTATCTGCCAAGGATGTTAAATCTTTTAACTTGCCCTTTTCAATCCTTGTGTCATTCGTCACAACACAAATATAGTCTCCTGTTGTCAATTTGAATCCTTGATTGTAGGCTAATGAAAAACCAAGGTTCTTATTATTTCTGATGTAAACATCCGCCATATTCCGCCATTTTTCTTTTAACATATGACTGGCATTATCGACAAAAATAAGCTCATCATATTGGTTTTCTAGCGAAAGCAGGCAATCCTCGGTTAAACGGAGTAATTTCTCGCTAAAAATGCAAGCTAGAAGCACAACAGAAATACGTTTCATTCTTTCACAAACTCCTTTCTTTCAAAAATCTCTTGATTTTTTTCAATAAATTATCCCCTTGAGTAACAACATCATGTTTAAAATCATGTTTCTTCGCCAATAGCTGAGTCGCCGAGACAATAGCAAGCTCTTCTATTTCCAACAAGTCTTTAGGTTTTTTGTGAATTGGGGGTTTCGTAACAATTACCATCACCTTTTTTATCCCAAATTTAATTGCCATGGATAAAACGCTAAAAAAAGTCCCATAGTTTCCCCTATTCCCCCTAGCGATGGCACAATAAACCAATGCATGCGGCTTAACAACATTAAACATCAACCAAATGCTATCCCGATGTCGTAGATTCAACTTGAAAAACCTTGTTGTTCCTTTTATGTCCTCTTCTTGAGCAATTCTGTCAGCACCGAAAACAAGAAACCCTCTGTCTTTGAGAAATTTCATTACTTTTCTGCCTCTCCTGCCAGAAGAACCAACAACCAAAACTTTTATGGGCTTTATTCGTGTTTTTACTTTTTCCATTGCCCCTTTGTTATTTTACAAAAAACATCATAAACTTTTTTCGCTCGCTTCTCATAAGTATGATGTTGAGCCAATCGCTTCTTCAAATTCTCTCCAACCGTTTCTCTTTTTTTCTTACGCTTCAAGTAATAATCAATTTGCCCTATAATATCATCTTTATTGCTATAGGGAATATAATGAACATATGGTTCACCGACGTGTTTGTAGTCTAGGTTAAAGTGAACAAGAATGGGGCGAACATTGCCGAAAGTAAACAACCGATACTCGATGCCAACCTTTTTCTCATGGTAGTCCTGTACAGACAAAACCAACCTACATTTGGATAAAAGTTTCGCTGAAGGGACACCAATCTCAGTCGCTCCCCTCAATAGCTTAAAGTGTTTTTCTAACTCGTCAAGCAGATTAATCCTCCATGCCTCTACTTCACTCCCGAGGAAACCAACATCATAAGCAAAGTCGGATGGAAAATAGCGATAATTTTCATTAATGGCTGGTAAAAGGAGATGGGACTTGTCCCTTGGGTAAAATGACTGATAAGAAGGAACGACATAGAAAATTGCCTGTGAACGGTCAAAATATTCTTTCCAAATTTTCTCTAATGGAACGGTGTCCCAATACATCGTCACTTTCCCTTCTAAAAACCCGTTGTGCGGGAGAGGCAAGGTGTTAAAAATCACATCTGCTTCTTCTCGTGGGATTTCGCCTCTTTCATATACATCAAAATATTCTCCACATGCTTGTTGAAGCAAAAAGGGAACGCTATTCTCTCTGCGCTCCGGAAAAGGAGGCAAATCATAATCGTAATTGAAAATCATCTTTGGTTTCTTCATTTTAAAACCTCTTCTATCCCCTTTTTCAACTTTTCCCCATAAGCCTTTTCGCTCCAATCCCTCAGAATTTCCTTTCTTGTTAAATCAGCAAGTTCTTCAAGTTTTGGCGAACTGGAAACTATTGAAACAGGGATACCACAGGCCTTTGCTTCAAGAACTTGTCTCTGACATCCTCCAGTAGTGTCAGCGGTTATTAAACACGCCCTAGAGGCGTTGTAAAGCCACGGCATGACACTATAAGGAACCCATGGCATTACCATCACTCCATTCTTCAAGCAAATTTCATAACATACTTTTTCCCATCCTCCTGGTTGCATGTATCCTACGGCCAATGCTTTCTTGTCTTTAATCTGTTGAACAAATACATCGTGTTGTTTCCACTTGGCAAAGGCTGCGGCATAAATAAAATCCCAAATCTTAGGTTGTTCAGGAATTGGCCGAAAGAGTTTAGTATTAGTCCCAAAAGCCTGCATTGTTTTCACCCCCGATTTCTTGAGTTCCTCCAAATCAACCCTGCTTTCAGCAAATATAATGTCAAAATTGTTGGCGTTCTGGTGATAAGTGGGACCACCACCGAAACACAATCCCTGTTTCTTGAAAAAACGATGATGATGCTGTTTCTGATCAAGTGCTCCCCAAAAAAGGTGAAAATCTGAGTCTTCGGAGACTTCTGGAGCTTCCATTGACGGCAAGTTGTAAATCTTTACCTCCCAGTCGTATTTTTTGACTAAATAGCGAAGAGCAGCAGCAAGACCATCATTCCAGTGGAGAAAATGTTCTTTCGGCATGTCGCAAATGAAAGCCAATTTTACTTTTTTCATTAAGACCTCTTGAATTTTCTCCTATCCCATGTAGGCATATCGCCTCTTCCGCTTCTAGGACCGACATATCGCTTTTGGTAACGGGCCATGGAAGCACAAGCACGACAACAATAAATAACCTTAGCATTCCGAACAGAATCAATGGTAATTTCCTTTCCACAATAAGCACATTTGCCCTTAGGCCTTTTTGTTGTGTCCTGCATTGTTTTCACCCCCTTTTCTTAAAAGTTTTTTTCCTTTTATGGACTTAGTTTTCTTCCGGAATTGACGATTCCAACTTGCGGCCGTATTCTTCCATAGGAAGAATTTTTGTGCCCATTCCATCATCGGCTTTCTTATTTCTTCCTGTTTTTTTGTGTTCTTCAAAAGAGAAATTAATTCCTTTGTGTATGCTTTTTGGTCTGTTTTCGTAGTAATATCTACGTCCACCTTAATTCCATGTTGAACAGTTTCTTTCAGAGCTGCATAGTTTGTGCAAACTGGAATCGCTCCATAGGCCTGTGCAGACATAGCACTTATACAATTTATTTCCTGGAAATCAGTCGGGTATGAAAAAATGGCTGATCCTGCATAAGCCCTATTCAACTCTTTGTGTCCAACCCTTCCATGATGAACGATTCCTGGTTGTTGCATCATTTTGGAAACTTTTGCTTTCCACTCTATTCTGGCAGGATTCTCTGCATGAAGGCGGTCATATAAATTCCACCCATAATAAATGTGAAGATTCGCCTTTGGTACTGCCTTTTTCACATCAGACCAAATATTTAAAAGATAAACCAGTCCTCGATCATAGCTAGAAGTCCAAATACACCTATAAAGATCACGCTTCCACTTTTTGTTAATTTTCACAGGAACAATACCATTGGTAGAAACCCAGAACTTTTCATCGGGAATTTCTACAAAATCTCCGTCTTCCTGCATTCTAAATAGAGATTTATGATACTGAGACAGAGGAATAATTTTATCAATCTTTGCCAACCTTTCTTTTATGAAATCAGCATTATTGGGGACATCGTGCATCCATAAATAAGTTTGATTCGCCGAGAAATTGTTGTCCGCAAAACCAAGGGCTCGCCACAAAACCAAAATGTTAAAAGAATCTTTAATATTAATCTCATGCCATGGTCGGAATTGAACTCCGCCATAGTCTCCCGCATCACCCTGAGGATCTCCAAAAACGGTAATCTTGTAACCCAGCTTTTTCAGTTCTCGACTAAGGTAAATAACTGCCGATTCAGATCCACCCAAGCCTTGTTTAATGTTCTTCGGAGACCACTTCTCAAATCCAGGTCCACACAAAATGGCAATTTCATCTTTATCCCAAATCCGAGATGGCAAGTATCGATGTCTCATTTGAGATATAATTTCTTCTCCTTGTATTGTCGCAGGGATAGCCTGAATAAGAGGAATAATTTTTTGGGGTTCTTTTGATGCCTCAAGATACTTTGCCAAATAGATAACAGACTGGGCCGCTTGATTGGTTGCTTTAAGAACTTTTGCTTCCTCAAGACGCTCTCTTATCCCCTTAACATTGGGCAAGATTTCTACCAGTTTTTCCGCAGCCTTAACGCTTCTATTCAAATCTTGTTTCGCCCTGGCAATGTTGTAATCAATCTCTAACGCCTGCGCTTTCATATCTCGGGGATTAAGGATTTGAGTAGTTTTAGGCATTGGGGTATGAAGTGCTACTCTCAACCAATGTTCAGCCTTCTCCCATTTCTGTTTTAAAGTCCAAGTCATTGCTAAATCCAAATAATATTTAGGGAAAGTTGGGTCCTCAACGATAGCATTGTTAATCGTTTTAATGGCAGCATTCAATCGTCCTTCAAGGCGGTGCATATCAGAAAGATAACCCCAAGCGACTGCCCTTTCTTGATTCCATCCAGAACCTTCCTGATAACCTTCTTGCCCTGGCTTGCCTGTTCCCTCAATATATTCATACAAAAGTGCCCTAGTCATATCAAACCATAATTTACGATTTTTAACATCCCTTAATTTCCCTTTGTCAAAATAGGCTTTTGCAAGATAAAGAAGCGTCCGGGGATCTTTATGTTTTTCTTCCCGAGCAGCCTCTTCGAGAATTTTGATATTGCGCTCAAGATTTTTATTTTCTCGCTCTTCGGTATTAAGGTGAACGATAATACATTCCTTCCTGAAAACCTGTTTAACATTCTCTTTTTTTTGAGGAATAAGTGTCTCGTGAAGCTTGCCGATCCATTTGTATGTTCCATCAGTCTTGATAAGCCTTTCTCTTTTATGCTCAATAACCACTTCTCTCACCTTCCCTTGCTCATCCAAATCAACTTTATACCAATAGTCGAAAAAAACCGCAGAAGCATCCATCAAATATGATTCCCGAACAATCCGAGGAAGATGTTCTGCTTCCTGAACAACGTCATCAGCGTCAATCCAAAAAAGATAAAAATAGTCCCGAGGAACTTGAACCATGGCGAAATTTCTTGCTTCGGAAAAATCATAAACCCACTTGAATAAACTCACTTTAACTTTGTAATCACGAAGGAGTTTCAAAAGAGGAGTTTTTTTAGGCTTTTTCTTTTTATAAGTGACGGTTATGTAAATTCCATCAACATAGCGTCGAACGCTATCAATTGCCCTTTTAACCATGTCTATGGGTTCGTTCTCCGACAAGATCATGTTGAGGGCGATTTTGGGCCCGCTATTTTGTTTAGTCATCAATTTCGTAACCCCAAGTTTTTTCATTATATCACAAAAAATACTCGGATGTTTTATTTATAACTAATTTGAACCTGGGGGTTAATCCCACCTCCAACTGCCTTAATGGACAAACCAGTTGTAAATTTCACATCAAACAGATAAGTGGCAACAGGAGCATCTGCATGAAATCTATGAATTAACGTTCCACTCGGAACAGTATTATCCCAAAGGCTGATGGTTGGCCCACTAACTCCTCCAATATTGACTGCGTGGAGAAACCCAGCCGATGATTTCACTACTGATGTTGTCAAAGAGACAAGAGCAGCGGTTCCAAACTGATTATGGGTTCTCACTGCTATTTTGCCAGTCTCATCTTCCACAAACTTAGAAAATTCTCTATCGCCTATTGTTTTGCCTAATGCCATGTTTATTCACCTCCCTCCTATAGTTTTTCCGGAATCTGAAAAATCCGGAATCTTTTACCGAACTCATGAAAAAAGGCTCGGTTAAATGGTAATTCACTTGATGAATATATCGTTCTGATAAGAGACTGTAAGGCCATCGGAAATACCAATATTAACCTTCTCTCTTGTTTCTTGCTATGTGTTTGACCGAATTTCTTGTCAAGCCTCGTTTCTTTAATGTCTTTCAAATGAACTTTAAACCCTTTGAATTCCTCAGGGCTTCTTTCCATCCATATTTTAATTAAATCTTTAATGACGGTCCACTTGCCCTTCTTTTTTCTAAGTTGCACTATATGTTCTGCGTCTTGGACATCCATCCATCTTCGCAGTTTTCCCGATAATTTGTCATAAACTATTGTCTTTGGCATTTTGTACTCTATGCAAACTTTGGCAGTTCATAGAGTGCGCATTTATTTTATTCAAGGGTAATGCGGTAAATGTCCGCATGTTTTTTGTCTCCCTCTAAGCCTATGTTACACCTTAACCGTTCTGGTTGTAACTTAAACCAAGGTAATTTTATCTCTTACTATAGTGACTTTTAGAAGCATGACAAGGAAGACATAATGTTTCAAGATTATCCAAATCATTCCTTTTAGTGTGGTCTTTGTGATTAACATGAAGGTCTTTCTTCCATTTGGCAAGATGTTCCTCCCGTGTCATTCCACATCGAACACACTTTTCATTGTCTCGCTGAATCGCAATTTCTCTGTTACCACCAAAGTAGATTTTATCAGAATGTTTCCGATGATCCCTTTTATGGTTTCTGCTCCATTTTCTTTGGAGTTCTCTCCAATGTTCATAAAGAACAGGATCAGATTTAATTACTTGCCATCTAGTGGCAGATTCACCAATACGCTGTCGGTAATGCTTTCGGCAATAACCTTTGGCATAATGTTTTCTATTACAAGCTTTAAAAGTGCAACTTTTGGTTTTCATAGTATTCTCATACTACCAAAACCAGGATAAAATATCAACCATTCGGGTATTACTACCCGTTTTGATTATACCCTGTTCGCTTCAAACTAGCCTTCTCTGCTATAGACTCAAGCGTAAATTCTGTTACCCAGTGACCCTTGTCCGCATCACCTGTTTTAGCAAGTTCTTCAAACATTGGTTTGTCGAGATACGCAGTCTTGTACAAATCTTCTCGTAGGCCCAAGATAGTTGTTGAACCTGCTGAGTTCCTCACATCTTTGTGTGCAAAGATTCTGTGAGATCCACCAGCGGAATCATAAACCAACACGTCTTTAACAAGTCTTCGTTCAGTTGCATCAATATATCTAGTAGAGTTTCCAGAGAACCCGGCAATTTTCTGCTTGATTTTGAAAGTACAAAGAAGCATGTCAAATACCTTGTCGGGATCGACTGTTGTCCAGGCATCAGAAACCATAGCTTCTAGCTCAGTTTCAGAAAACGAAGTTCCTGAGTTTCGAGCAGTAACAGTAGTTGTGATGAAAGCATCGATTCCATTCATTTGACGAGCCAAACCAGACGATCCAGAGGCTTTCGCAGCATTCAGTAAAGCATACTCCATATTCATTTTTAGACGACGAAGTGCTTCTGCTTTTTGGAAAGCATACGGATCTCCCATTGCAGCCACATTAACCCGTCGCTCGGTTCGAGAAACTTGAACCGGTTCTTTAATAATTTGGGTAACATTGACTACTCTGTTGGGTTGAGTCAAATCTCCGAATGTGGTATCAGCTCCTTCAACATCGGCAGATACCGAAGTTGGTCTTGAGACTGAGTATGCCAGCCATTCGTGCAGAGTTCCTTTTGCCGTGCTTGTGCCGAAAAGAGTCAAAAGTGGAGTCTCATCAGGAGATACATCTCCGATAACATCCAATAGATCTTCTCTACGCGCGGCATCTTGATATGTAATTAATCCCCACGCCATATAATTTTTTCACACTCCTTTCTTGTGCAGGATAATTGACCTCCCGGTCATAGCACGGGAGGCACA
>Ga0307928_10001308_pt1 | contig 18847 bp, 25 predicted proteins | sample AceLakmetagen232_FD_201815 | JGI IMG/M metagenome (GOLD analysis project Ga0307928, IMG submission 201815) | Saline water microbial communities from Ace Lake, Antarctica - #232 | ecosystem: Environmental > Aquatic > Non-marine Saline and Alkaline > Saline | place: Antarctica: Ace Lake... | reverse complement strand
CTTCTACATGGATCTTGGCACCGTTGGCTGCTGGGCGTGGGGCCTTGGCCGGGGTGAGGATATTGTGCTCGAACAATATAGCCATTTTTTCAGGGGCCAGTGCCTCTGCCAGCATGTCTTCAACCTTCTCTTTCTCCTCGGCATCGGTGGCCATACCCCAACTTGTTACTAGAAAGAAAGCGAAGTCTACCATACATCTAAAAGTTAGACACTCAAATGGATCAATCCCGGTCTGTTCCAAGAAATCGTTCTTGCGTTTCTCCTGCTCTTCCCATACCCGAAGGGTCCACACTGAATCGTCTTTGGCATACGACAGGGCGGCAGCGGGCCATTCTGCTGAAGGCACCTCAGTGAGCTTGTCGTAGTTCATACGCCAAGCATCCTCCCCTTCCTTGCCTTCGAGCTTAACGCCGAAATAGCCCCATACCAGGGCTGCTAGAGAGTACTTGATGGGTTGTTTGGCTAGGGGGTCAAGATCAAGATGCCCGTGCTGAGCCAAGTTTAACAACTTCTCCCGGATACGGGTGCAGTGAATGTGCCCAGACTCTAAAAGGTTGAAGATGTTAGTAACTTGATCTGGTCTATGATTGAGCAGTACAGCAAGGTCATAGGCTGCGTTATGTCCAATTCTTTGGAAGTCGTCTATTTTGGGGTCAAGCAATCCGTCAATTACACTGTTAACACCATCACCGTTCTCATCTGCAACTGCGACCAAGCCTGCGTTATCCTCCTGATTAGTGGCCCAAGTCAAGCACACTAACTGAGGGGCTATGTTCTCAAGGCATATCTTGTGTGTTTCTGTATCAAACGAGATTCTATTCATGCTCATGTTTGGCACTCTCCGTTTCTTAGTTTCATTAATCTCAATCGCTCATTCAGGAAAGAATCTATGCAAAGACTCCATTTTTCTTTGTCTTTCCCCTCTGCTTTAAACCATTCTTTCCGCAGCATATCGAGAGTTTTATCACACTCTAATATCATGTTTTTATAATTATTCATGTTTGGCACTCTCCTTAAAGAAAAAATGCTGATACTGGGCAGGATTGGCCAACCTGCTCCCTTGTAGGCACCAGGGCACCAACCAAACACGCACAGATCGAGAATGCCTTTAATCGTACTGCTTTACATTTAGTCGGCTACGTTTCACACACGTCGCCAGTATCAGCAAATATTCAATTGTCAAAAACCCCCAAGCCCCTTGTGGATCGAGACTTGGAGGAAAATAAAAAGAAAAGAAAGGATTATCCTTCATTGGCAATCAGTTGATCCAATGCTCCATTTGGGAACATCCGAACCACAACCGTGGGATCCATGTTTTGTTTGATTTCAACAGCCGGGATATTACGAATAAACTTGATCTTGGTGAACAACCCACCAGCTTTTGTAGGCACTTCAGATCCTTTCCATTCCACAAAACAACCAGCCAGGGGGTTCTCGTCAGAAAACACTCGATTACAAGTAGCTTCGTCTATGCTCTCAAAGGGAGCACCGACAGAGTTGGCCACAAGCATCCGGGCTTCTCCGAGAAAATACTCATTACTGACCTTACAATACCATGTCACATCATCTCCAACTAGATGCCCACGGCCTTGTGCGTTATCAAGAACATGGCAGATACGCATTTCCACTATAGCCCCAGGCTCCCGTTTTCGATTCTGTTTAACATGTGCTTTGACGATTTGAGCCAAGTATTGCCCTACAGAACAATAATTAGACTGCATGGGGGGCTTTGCTTGACCCACTCCTGAGAACACACCACTTCCTACTGAGGGTGATGCTACTTGAGGTGCTGCTACTTGAGGTACTACTGCTTGAGGTGCTGTTTGAGGTGCTGCTTGACTGTTCTGTCCAAATTGAAATGCCATGGTACTACTCCTTAAAAAAATAAAAATATTGCCCCGTCTGGGCCTGATTGCATTATCACTATTTGTTTCGGTTTGTCAATTATTTTTTAATGTTTTTTATTCTTTTTATCCTTCCGCTATTTGCCAAGCCTTGAAACATTTTTTAGTACATAAGTATACGTCATGGGCCACAACGTAGACGGTATCTTTCTCTGACTTTTCTTTGCCGCAGAAGGAACAGATCACTGTCTTTAGCATATTGGGCTTTGGTTTTTCTAGTTCTGGTATTGGATGCTTTCTTGGTCTTCCTACTGGTCTCTTCATCCTACTAACTCTTTACATAAATTACCCCATCTGGTTTCTGTCATCTTGGCTGCCCTTCCGTCCTGAAGACAACCCTTGAGCCACCACCTTTTTTCACCCATAGCAAGACTGACCGTATATAATGCCTTGCTTTGTTCCTTCAAAAGATCCTTAATAATCAGACCATCGAAATAAACCACAGTTTCTAACTTTTTGACGCAGGTGTTTAGTCTTTGCTCTATTGAGTTCATATTCCAGCTCTTTGATTCTTTCTTCTCTCTTGATTGCTTCTGTCTTCAGGTCTTTAATCTCCTGAGACAACAATAGAATCAAGTTTCCTATCTTCATTTCTAACTCCCGAATTTATCCAACATCATTTCTTTTTGTTCCCTGTTTAATTGCTTGTTTTGCAAGCCCCTCTCACGAAGGACTTCCGAAGGCATGATTTTGGGCAGAGGATCATACGAAGCATAGATTAGTTTCTGTCTATTACCCGTGGTTTGGTGGATGTACAAGGCATCATTTAAACATGCTGCAAATGCCAGGAAGTCAAAGTCTATCGTACCGTTTAAACAAGCCACCACCTCATCGGCCTTCTGTCCATTGCGATGCAACCGGCCCAGTATCTGTTCTGACTGTATGGGATTCCTCGGCCACTCCAAGAACTTTTGAAAACAGAATCGGTCCTGTACGTTCTTGCCCGTGCAATGTGCAGGGATGGACGTCACCAATATCTTACCTGCATTCTTAGAATTCAATATAGCCTTGTTACCTCTGTCTCCAGCAGGGCAATGCACTGCATCCAATCCAGCTTCTCGGAGTACCTCCATCATCCACGTCCCTATCTCTTGGTGCATGACCCAAATGATACCTCCACACTCAACGTGCTCTTTGGCCCAATTCAATCCTTGGTTGATTTTATAGTCACATACTCTGACGGCCTTGCTGTCCCTGTCAGGGCGATCCTCAAAGTCCAGTGCCTTACGATACGCCCAAGCATCATACAGCTCAGACCCCACGTTGTCAGCCCCGTGTTGGTACATATCAAGCCCTACCAGATCTGGAGTATCCATGCCAGTGCGTTGTTTGTCACCGAGCCAGGATCTAAGTGACCTTTGGTAATCCTGAGATGCCTCAAAGTAAAGCCTGGCTCGGTCCAGGATATCCTCAGCTTCGCCCACAGAGATACTTTTTCTTTGGGCATACTTCTCAGTCGTCGGCCAAACCAACTCGTTATAAAAACCCACGGTTAATTCGTTGAACCATTTCCACTTATGGATAGCGTGGTCGATCTCGTCTCCGTTGGGAGTCTTGTTCTCTTCCTCGACCTGTCGGATCAATTCTTCCAACTCAGACCAACCTTGACGGGATTCGTAGTTCTCTACTGGCACGTTCTGAATCACCAGGGATACTTTGATGTCCAGGTCCCCAGATGAATGGACTCCCGGAGTCGTGGTCAGTCTGGACTTGTATGCCTTTCTAAATCCCGCCACATTCTGAGGGAGCTTCTCTTTGGGGAAGTTTGTCAGTGCCCACTCTACCAAGGGCAGCAGACTGATGGTGTTGCAGTGCTGGCCCTCAAGGATCTCCCCGCCTGCGTCGATCACAGCAGCCCACTCATTAGCCAGGCTTGCTGTATTAGGCAATGGGTTGTTTGGTCCCAGGCACCACCGGATTAGGTGGTAGTAGTCACGTACGGACTTACTGGTGATCGTGCCAGAGAGACACACTCCAGCAGGGCGGTAGGTGCTGATGTACTTCATCAAACGTTTGGTTCTGGCTGCGTTCTTATTCTTCAAGCGGTGTGCCTCATCGCAGATTATAAGTCCGGGCCGGATTGCGTCCAACATATCGTCAGTGTCTTTAACAGAGAGGTAGGAGTAGGTCATCACATAGAGACCCTTCTTGTTGCTGTTGGTCAAAGAAGTACGGTATTTAGCACTCTTGCCTCCCACGACATGGATGGGCATATTAAGAGGCACATGCCTACGAGCCATTTGAATATCTGCCGTAATTAATTGGGTCAAGACTTCAGGAGGAACTATCAGCATGATCTTCTTTGTGCCGTTCTGATAGGCATGATTGGCACACATCATTGTGATTAGGGTTTTTCCCCAACCCACGCCGACAGGAAAGAACCCTCCTCCGATCTCTTTGAACTCACAGAAGGACTGAGCCTGTGTGGGGAAAAGCCTCCAACCTTTTTGATAAGCATCACCGAGGATGTGGTAGTAGTTGAACAACTCCAGACGTTCGGCATCCATGGGCACAGAGACAGGGATTTTGGTAATCCGATCCATCTCTATGTTCTTGGAATAGTGAGAGGCTGCGGCCTTCTTGTCCAGGAGGGTCATTGTGTCTGTAGGGGCATAGTCGCTCTCCACCTGCCGGGGGATGGGCTGCTGTGGTGCTCTCTGGGATAGGAATCTATCGAGTACGTTCACCCTAAAACCCTCGGGGAGGGAAGAAATCCTATAGGATCATCCCTGTCTTCTTCCTCAGTGATGGTGGCATCGTAATATTTTTCATACTCTTCGTGGCATTCTGTCAATGCTTTCTCTTCAGCTTCGGTTTCATTCTTAGCCTCGACATGTACCACATCAGAATAGATGAATTCAAGTTTGACTTTGTATTTTATACTGCTCTCCTTTGCTCTAGCTGCCTGCCAACAGCGTAATAAATTTCATGTGTGGGTTGGTCGTGGTCTATCGCGTACCCTGTGCCTGCTTGAAGCTGCTCCACATCCAACGTCTCGGGATGCCTTATCTCTGCCCTGAACGCTGAAACGTTGACCAAGATGAATTGACACAGGGCATCGTACCACGCATCACTCATCAGATTCAAGACGTTATCATACTTATAATATGCTAAGGACGTCACGAGGTAAAGGTTCCAGGTCATTATCACGGGAGCCTCATGTAACTGAGCCTCACCCGACTGAAGCAATTCGATGTAGCCCAAGAGGTTCGCGGCAGTCTCGGCCCAGATATCGTCGTATGACTTCGTCATGCCTAAATCAGCCCCATTCTACTCGCTAAAAATTTTGCGGCTGCCTCTGCATGTTCTGCATCCTCTCCAATAAACACACGCTCTACGACATATACCTCTTTTGGAGATACGATCTCAGGGACATTACTTGCATCGTACTCTAACAACTCTAGTTTCATACTCAGTTGTCTCATGATCATAGTATTCTCCAATAAAAAGAGCCAAGGAGCAGGGGAGGAGGAAAGCGAGAGGAGGGAGGGACCCTACTCCTTGGCGTCTTATTTAATTTTTAGCGTTTCATTCCAAAGTCTTTCTTCTTTATCTTTGCCATCCTGCCATCAGGGTGGTGAAAGACAATGCCTTCAATGTCTATCTTCGACAACCATTCTCGAAGCCCATCAAATGTCCTGGGGCATTCATAAAACACCTCAGCGTCCGAATGAGATTGTAGTGTATAGAACTTATGCTTTTCAGGGTTGCCTTGTATCTTAGGACCAAGCAACTCGTATGTCCCATCAGGCTTTTCGCTGAGTGCTGCACGGTGGTACTTATCTTCCTTGCTTTCTGGATCGACAAGTACCCAACCTATTCGCTTGCCTGTAATCTCATCGAGTTGCTCTTCGATAAACCCATTAGGTGTTATCTTTCCAAACTTCACTTCTCTTCTTTTAAATAGCTTACCTTCTGCGATCTTACAACAAGTGCCATCATACTTCCTTGTTGCTTCTCCTTCTCCCTCAAAAACCCACCCGCAATCGGGGTGGGGTTGATCAAAAACAAATTGCATGTTCTCTTTGTCACGAACAAACATAGTTGGTATTTTTCTCATATCACTGCTCCTTAGCGTCTTAATTTAATTTTTAACAGTTAGGCTATTGATAAAAATAGCAGCAGACTTGAAGTTATCAAATACTTTTACCCCGTTCTTTTCCACTAACAAAGCAACAGCACCCAGAGATCTCCATTGTGCTTCATCAAACTTCACGCCCACTCCATCGGAACGTAGTCGAACAAAAATTGTTTGCTTAGGTTTTTTGTTACTGTCATCCACTACCTCAGCAATAGAATAAACTCCCTTCATCTTGGGAGTAACAACATACAAACAAAGATCACATATTTTTCGTTGCTTGATTTCTTCCTCCTGACAAGCAGGGGTCCAATCAGACACTACTGGATTAAAGTAATCAATATCAAGCATGGGGATTATTTTATTTCTCCATGTTGATTCATTACACGTCCCGCCTAAAAATACTTTCATGTCACTGCTCCTTAACAATTGATTCCACAAAATACGTTACCAGCATACGGACGGATCGCATCAATAAAGGCTTGCATATCAGGCGACACCACAGTCGTAGCCACTTGTACGATGTCAGAGCTGAAGGCATCAGCAATCACCGCACCCTTACTACGGATCATATCTCGACGTTTCCATACATCGAGATCTTCAAAGGTTTCGACACCATTATCCTGAGCGATCTGGTTCTTGATATCCTCAAAGACCTGGAAGGCGTCATATACATATCGACCTGAACCTTTTTTAAAATACCCATAAGATGAAGTGATCCCCAGCATCAACATGAAGCTCTTGGCATTCTTACGAACTCTCTTCTTCTGACCTGTAAGACGAGGAACATACTTGTCTTCCGGCTCTTCCAAGGGCTCTGAAAGTTTGCCTGTGGTGTCTGCTATGTTCTCGACAAACCCAGTCTCATTATCATTCAGTTCTGTTGGCTCTATTGCTATCCTCTTTGCTTCTGACTCTGCCAGTGCTTGTTCTACAAACGCCTCTGATTCTTCTGCTGTGGTCTCAGGGATTTCTCTGGCTGGTGTTTCTACTACGGTGGCCGGTGCTGCAAGAGTCATAGGACATCGTGCTCTGATGGTCGCTCCAGGCATCACTGATTTGCCCATGATCGGAACCATGCCGTCAATAGGTGCATAGACGACAAACATATCAGAGGTATACCCTCCTGCTTGTTTGCTCAATTCATCGTCTATCTGATTGGGTTGGCCCTGTACATTAAAGCCACTGGTATTCTCCTGTGCCCACGGTGCTTTCTGTACAGGCCATGAGGCGATCACATCCAAGGTGATGACCTCTTCAACAGGGGGAGCCACGGGAGGCACAACAGGCTTGACAATCTCTGGGGTGATAGGTATAGTCACTGCTTGGAGTGGTGGATTGACAGCACTAGTCTTGGCTAATTTTGCGGCAAATGGATTTGGCATAATCGTACTCTCCTTTGTTTGTGTATCATGGTTTAAATATTTGGTCATTCTTTCTTCATATACTTCAGGGGATTCCCGGCCAAAACAAATAGTCAGGAAGGGACACCCACCATAAGCCCGACACGCTTTCTGCGGGTCCTCTGGATCGGGGATGTCATGGAATTCTTCTGTACTGTCTCGCAAGATAACCATCTCTTCAGCATCTGCCTCGACCTGTTTCCAATGAGCCAGCACGTCTACTGTTTTTACTTCTACCTCTGTCTTACGTATTGAGGGACGCTTGGGGTCTTTACAATACTGGTTATGTCTTAACTTGATAGTTTTGGGAACACTACCTCCTTGTTCTTTAATCCTTTTGATTTCATAGTAGGCATAGATTAACATCTGGCAGTTAACCTTGAGAGATGCCTTGGATAGAAAATACCGTTTGTCTTTGCTGGTCTTGTGATCCTGGATCTCTCCGGGCATCAGCACATCGATGAATCCAACGATGCTGACAGTGCAGTTGCCGCCCGAAGGGATCTCAGGCTTGTTAATCACGAAATTGAATTGCTTCTCGACCTGTCTTTGGGGCAATCGTTCAAGTACGCCCTGCTCTATTGCTTTAGCAATCAACTTCTTGACAGTGTCTTGCTCTGTGGGGGAGAGCCTGCCTTCTTCCTTCTTGGAGTACTTGTCCCAGGAAATCTCCCAACCCTTGGGATAAAGATCTACGGGACTGCCTTGGAAGTCTCTGCCCAAGTCATCGGCCAAGAGATATCTTTCACACACGGCATGTAACACAGATCCAAACACACCACCAGAGATTACGGGGGTGGGAAGTCGTTTAACTTTCTCGAACCACCAAGCCCTAAGGCATCTTCGTTTGGTGTTGATTTGAGAAGCCGACAAGATCAGGGCTGTTCTCTTTCTTTTCTCTTTCCACGTTTTCATACTAATATTCTCTTTCCTTTCCTTTTTAAAAAGTCGTGTCCCGGATTAGCAGCTATTTTTCCCGGTGGCAATATACTTCTTTAGCTACCGTACACGACAACAGTACAATACCCTCGATCTCAGGATTAGTCAACACTTATTTCTTTTTATTTATATTTTTCTATAAGTGTCGTATTTTCTGCATGCCCTGTTTTAATATGGGCATCCAACTCTCGAATCAAAGCATCATGAGCCTTTTGAAATTCTTTCGGAGCCTCTATCGGATATCTCCGAAAGGCATCCTTGTACTTCTCGTAAGCTCTTTTCAGGTTAGTCATAATTTTCTTTCCCACGCCTTAACAGCTGCGGCTATTCTTTGTTCAGGGGTTGCTTGAATTATCTTGCAGTACATAATCCATGAATCACAATTGTGAAATATTTTCTCTAATGCCACTCTGTATTTCTCGGGATCGCATCTCCGCATCATGTACTCGGCTAAATCAGGCGGGCTCAGGGGGATGGGGTCTGGGATAGAACACAGCTTTGAAATAACTACTTTTTCAATATTTCCACCAGGGTAAAAATGAGCAATGATCTCATTGCACTTAGTGCATGACACTTGCTTAAACTGTTGATCGTGAATATTTTCTATCTCATTATGTTCCCATTCAGTCACGCCTATGACTTCTTTGCTATATTCAGTCGATTTCATCACGGAACTCCCCCAATATTTTCCATATCCATTTGATTAACCTAATCATTTCAATCTCCTTCGATTCGTTTGATAGCTTGATTCTGCAAATCAATCACATGATCAAAGACTGCATACTCTGCCCGAAAAACCGCAGTAATTCTTTGATCCATATCATGCACTACCTTCAAGCAGTCTTCCGTCTCTTGTAACACTGCCTTGCACACATCTATTTGTTCTTCTTTAGTTTTGGTCATACTCTTTCCTCTGCTTTCTCTAATAATGCCGCTATCACATCACATCGCCAGCCGTCCCGGCGGGCCACAGCATGTAATATCCCAAGATCTAATTCATGCCAGGACTTTCTGCCCTGTCCCTTCCTCTCATCCAGGACAATCCCCTTGGTATTATCTGAATTCGGGATCGTAATACTCTTTAGAGTGTTGCCTATCTGAGCCATGGTTAACTTTTCCAATCCTTTCTCTTTGGCTCTATGGGCTTTTAATATCTCAGCAGCCAAAATAAATGCCCTACCTTCTTCCGGTCGAATCACCAACCCCTCCCTTGACGCCTCAGAAGACATCATGTTTATGACCGTTTCAATGATCAAAGGAGAAGACCCTGACTCTGTCTGCATGGCAAACATCAAATCAGCATTATACTCACCACCAACCAGGAACCGATTGCCCACATCTCCCATAGTATGCCTACGAGAATACAAATACAGGAAGTACTTAGCCACTACAAAGTTACTGTCTGATGCCCCGTCCCCGTTAATCCATTTAGCTCCTATTTTGGCAGTATACCTCATTCCACCCAGGCCCAGCAAATACTTAGTAGCTTGAGGTCCATAATCGATATGAAATAATCTCTCAGCCAAAGCATGCCTATCATCCGGGGACATCTCTCTGTTGGACGTGAGCATACGAATTAAATCCATGTTATTGGCAGTAAAAATCAACCGTATAGCATTCCTAACTGTTACAGGGTGACGAAACTTTTCCATCACTTTACCCAACTCACCTGAAACATACCTGCGGAACTGATCCGCAGGATGCATGCCTTTATGGCTCTTGGGCCATCCCTCATTGATCACCAAAAAAGGACTATTCTTGAGACCGTACTGATAGTCTCCCACCATATCATCGACAGAGGCAAGAGAGGGAGTCTCTAGGCACTCGCTCAGTCCCTGTGCAAACATCTTCTTTCCAGAGCCAGGAGGGCCTGCCAGACTCAAAGCACAGATAGACCCTTTCTCGAACGCCAAAGACCAAGCGATCCATTTAATACCTTTCTCATAATACTGACCAAACAGGTACTTCAGCCATTGGTCCACTTCTACATTATACTCAGGGGTGAGATTAGGATTGCGTCTGAAAGACGGGATAATCAGCGTAGCTCCTGGAGTGTCTATGTTCTTGATATACCCTCCATCGATAGAGGGCACTGCTTCAAGGGAATTGATTGGGGTGCTGTGCTTGTTAAGTACATCCATCAATGCCAACTTCTTCCATCCTGGGCCTGCTTGACTGGGCTCCCTCAACTGTATGGCCCCTTCCATGCCTAATGCAGAGACCCTTGAAACCATCTGGTTCTTATCAGTGGGCATACTATCATAATAACCATCGGCACGCATTATATAAAAGTTGTTACCTGTATTAGCTATGAGGTGTCGCTTGGTCCACTCCATAGCCTCATGAGAATATAATCCTGGGTGATCGCACCAAATTTTCATATTCTCCATGATATCAACCAGGCTATCTTCTCCCCGTGCCATCTCCTTTTGTACCCGTGCCCTCTGTGCATCTAATCGGCTGGCTTCCAATGCCCAAATCCGCAAAATTAAATCCCAAGTAGAATAGAGCCAGTCAGGAGTCCCTTGATCCGGGTCAAGTTGTTGGACAGTGCTCAAGAAAAGAGCATAGATTATCTGAGGGGTCATGCCATCTATACGGAAAGTGGCCCCAATTAATTGACCCACCAAGGAAGTCAAGTTTGTGTTACGACTGCCCTCTTGCAATGAAGCATTCTCAAACAACACAGAATGGACTGCCTTATTTTTAACCCTTCTTCTAACTGCCTGGACAATCTGTTTATTCTGGAGAATCTCCTGGACTTCTTCAAGTTCTGGCAAGGGTATGTCAAAGCGGGGAATATTGCCATAAATAAGGGCATCTCTTGATTCTTCTCTACCTATCAGAGACAGAGACAAAATAATGTCTGGCTGCCTCAAAACTTTGCAGTAAGTTTGTTCCCATGTCTGGATACCGTCACGCACAACATAAGGCAATCGGAACACTCGGGTCCAGTCAGAGCAACCTGTATCTAAAGTGAGCTTGTGTTTCCTCAGCTCTGTGACTATCCACCTGCTATACTCCTCAGCCACGTCCACAGGGATGTTACTGTCCAACACATAAACAATCCTGCAACCGTGGGCAGTCGAATACAGATAACGCCAATGAGCTGCCCAAGAGACCTCTCCTTGGGCCATGTCTGCAAAACACCGTAACCACTCGTCAAACTCTCCAAGATTCCAGGCACGATGCTCAGGCAAGTCATAATCAAAGACCAACATATCAGTAACAAGATCTTCACCCAGGGCACGTAGCTGGGGCAACACTGGTTTGTTACACCTCGGTAGTTTGGTATTGGGGCCGTGGAGTTGCCGGTACGTTATGAAGTGGGCATCCGTGGTCCAGGCTCTTTCCATGGCTTGGTCCAGAGGCAATACCTCCAGAAGGTCCACGTTGTCATCTGGGTTATTAGCACCTCGCCACTGCTTTCGGGACATGACTCCTACTTCTCTACGTAAATCCATTGTCTGGTGCCTCTCTATGTGTTTGCTATAGTGACATCATCTCACAAAAAATACCACAGTCCTCTACGATTGGTTTTTGTTCCCTGCCCCTGTCCGGGTCAAGCTCGTCCAAGTAGATTCCTTTTATACAAGTGGCTTGTATTCTTCTTTCCATCAAGGCTCTTTTTTCAAACACTTCTGGAAAGTCCACTCGTATTTTATTCCAATACCCCATACCTCCCTTGACGCAACCCACACAATTGTTATTCAAGTAACCCAGGTCATACATAGCGGGACGGGAGATGCCTGATGCCTTTAATATCTGATGGGCCTTCGTTTTTTCTATGCCTTGAGAGATAAGAGGAAAGACATGATCTTGATCGGGCATGCCTACTACTATTCTATCTGCCCTCGACTGCTCCGTACTGTCCAGGCCCCATACATATCGAAGGTGGTAGGATTGATCTATCTCCCACTCTCTCCTAACCCTTCTCTTTAGGAACTTGGTACATGCCGCTCCATGGGGGCCATTGATATATCCCCTGCCTCCAGAGGACAGACAAGCATTTTCTACAGATACATAGAGGGACATAACTACTCTTACGGGCTTTCCAAACCACTGCTGGCACTCGCTGATAAATCGAATAGAGTCCGGGTGTTGGTCTTCTATGTGGGTGTAGATTATCTCATCTATATTGTCTATCTCTAACTTGACAGCAACAGCACTAGACACCCCCGCACTAAACCAACCTACTGTCTTTATTCTCTTCTTCATTACCAGGGGGCTCCAGGGTGCATCCCGTGTGCAACAAACCAATCATCTTCTTCTTTTTGCTTCTTTCTTTTTTCTTTTTCTGCTTTCTCTTCCTCTGTGGGAGGGTCAGGGAAAGCATAAGCCCACTTGATAATCTTTTCTTTGATGATCCCTACTTCTCTGCGTACATCCATTGTCTGGTGCCCTTCTTTGTTATAATTTTCCTGCTATCTCTTGAGCTTTCCACACGAGGGACCTATAATATCTGTACAGTTGCGTGTGCTGCTCCTGCATCATACCCAGCTTCTTGGCCACAGTCGTGTTCTCAGTAACTCTGGCTTATATAAGCTCTTCCAACAACTCCAGAATATCACACAAATCACCCAACTTTCCTTTTCTGACGTCTTTAGACATAGTCTGTCTCCTTAAAACAACATGTCACCGGGTTTGGTCATACTAAACAAGCACAGTACTTCATTCCCGCAATCCGTAGCTCGAATGAACATCCATTCAGACAAGTTACGGCAAAACCAATCCAGAAAGGCCAGGTCTATGTTTGAAGTCCCTGCCAGGACAGTGCCTGGGATCATACCACGCATAGTGCCTCTGGGCTTGAGCCACTTATGAGCAGCCCAGACCACTTCCCGGTATGTGCTGTGATCCCATGAGGGTATTATGACGATTTCCTCGTATTGCTCCAAGGGTTTCTCGTATATCGCTTCCTCTGAAACCTCTGAGAAAGGAGCTGCCTTGTTAAGCCGGTTCTGAAACAGGACGAACTCCCCTACAAGGGGTTGTGTAGCCTCTTGATCAGATAGGATATTGAGGACGGGGTCTGAGGATTGACCTGCTAAAGTAACGGCAATTTGCTTGTTATTGAAGTCGATCTTGTACATGGTTCTAAATCCTTTCTTATTTATCCAAAAGCATTTCAATTTGATCAATTTGCTTGGGGTCAAGCAGCGACTCCCTACTTATAACATACTCCTTCAGGAACTTAAAAGCAATGCGATTAGTCTTACCTTTATTCATGGGTTTGTATAAGTATCCAATACACTTCTCGTCCGGGCCAAAAATATAAACTCTCTGACTCCGGCCTTCTTCCTTCTTGCTGAGATGCAACTCCAGAATTAAATTTCTCATTAGTGATTCCTTTCTAAAATAAGGGACCGAGTTTCCTCAGGTCCCTTGAATGTCAGTCTTCGAGCATAGCCATCAACTCATCGGTTGATTTTTCTTTGAGTCCCTCATTCTTCTTGCTTGCCAAGATCTCCAAGATCTTACTACGCTTCTCTGCTGTGGCCTTTCTCTTGTTCTGTGTCTCAATATTGATCAGCTTCACCTCAATGACCCGCTTAACAATATCCAAGGCCAGAGACAACTCTGTGGATGCCTCTGTGTAGGGCTTGACAAAGCTCTCCTCCTCTGCCTCCTTTAGTTGCTTGTTAATGCCCTTGGCAATGAGGTCCAGAGTAAGTGCATTACCCGACAAAGGCAGGTCCCACAAGTCCTCCACAGTCAATAATCCACGCACTGAGTTAAATCGTAACTTGCTCTTACTTGCTCTCTCAAAAATCAACATAATACTCTCCTTTAAAATAAAATCTTCACTACACGATTGAAACTGCCTGAGATGCGGCACAGTATATCGTTACGTTGGGTGGATGAAAAGCCTAAACCACTGAGCTGCTCATCCGACTCAGGAACCTTCATCTTTGAGCCCAGAACTTCAAAGACTTTACGGTGCTCTGCCAAGTTCTGATTTAAATAACATGATACTTCTCCTTTGCTGTCACATAAGCAGCTCGTGCTTCTTTGGCTGAGGCATGCAAGCCCAGATAAATATACTTTCTCCGTACCATAATCTGTGCTAGGTATTTGCCTGCTTTCTTATGCCAGTAATATCCCTTTGTGTTTTTGTAATTCCACTGATTCTGATTATGAGTTACTATCCTTAGTTCCTTTCGCCTATTGTCTAGAGTATTGTGATGGAGGTGGTCACATTGTCTCTTGTCTCCATACGTCAGACCAAGAATAAGTCGAGACATAAGAAGTGTTTGCCACTTTTCATCTACTTTCTCATTCTTTACGGCATAGAATGATTTTGTGCAAGGGTTCCACCAAGCACGCCATTTCCATTGATTGAGCCAGTCATAATCAGCAGCATCGACAAGGGCAAATTGGTTTTTGGTTAGGGGGATGTGTTTCATAGGACAGAGTCTCCAAAAGAAGCTGCACGCAGGACAGACTCTGTCCAGGAATGATGCCCTGCGGTACAGCTCAATGTTTTGGTTTTGGACAAAGTCTTATACATAAACTTACCCACATAGCTTTCAGTTGTCAACCCCAAAGTTATTATCTAGCTATTGGCCTCAACTATTTCCCTAGCCTGTTCTCTTAGCCCCCAAATCTCAAAGGCATTGTCTTTAAAGTCAGCGGCGTCTAGTTCTGACATGTCCTCAGCATCTCCAAATAACTCAGATAGCCGAACAATCAAGTCTTGCATTTCTTGGGCACAACTCATAGTGCATCTCCTTCTAGAACATGATTTTAACTACTCGGTTAAAAGACCCCGAGACACGACACAAAACATTATTTCTTTGGGTTGAGCTAAATCCCAAGCCGCTAAGCTGTTCGTCTGATTCAGGGACTCGCATCCTACTGCCTAATACCTCAAATACTTTCCTGTGTTCCCGCAGTGTCTCGCTAATGTATTCGTTGAAGAACCCTCTGGCCAGTGTGTCGTTCTTACAACCGTCCAGTATAAAGAACCAGTGCTTATTGCCCTGCACCCGGTCATCCCAGTGGTTGGGCGATGCCATGATCATAGATACCTTGCGGAAGGTCTGAGTCAGCATGCTCCATACTGTCTTGGATACCTGAGTCGAAGGCAGGGACTCAATGATTCTAATATCTTCGGTCTTGGAATAATTCACCTTCAGCACCGAGACCTTTTGATCTCCAAACAGTGCCTTGGGGTACTGGAAAGTATGAATCACTCCATCATACTCGAACTCTGCCGTGAACCCAGCCGTGCTTTTGCTTCTTGAGTAGTTATGGATCAAGTAAGTATACACTCCTTCCTCGATCTTGGCCTTGTTGGTATGTGTAATGTTCTCCACAGCAATCTTGTTTCCGGGATAGATATTATCAACATCAAGAACCCCCGAGGACGCATGAGGTCTTCCTGCACTGGGGTAGTAAATTTTATTACCATCTGGTTCAATGCAGTGTGCGTCAAAGTCAATCTTTTGGTCCTTGTTTTCCTCATTCCACTGAAGGGAAAACCGCAGTATTCCGTTGACGTTGCCGCCTGCTGATTTGACCCTCTCTTTGATCGAATCCGTGACCTCTCCGTTATATGCCCAGGAAAAATTGTTGTCCCACTTGAACAAGTGTTTGGAGTCCGAATTCACGGGGGCAATCAAACTCATCAGGTTACCTGTATGCTTGTTGTCCAAAAACAATTCGACCTTATCAACATTAGGCAAAATATCAGACAAAAAATCCTTTATGCCCACGGTTTCTACCTTGTCAAACTTACCTTTTTCAGGGGTTGTTGTTGCCAGTTCATCAAAAGCGTTCATCTGCTTCTTGGCTTCTCGGTCAGCAAACAACACATTGTTAATAGTAATGTCCTTGGTCACAGCATGCCTACGAGTCAGAGATGCTGTCAGACCGAGTTTCTCGACCTTTTCCTGTGCTTTCTTGATCATGCCCTTAGTAATCAATGCTGTGGGTCTTTTGTAATTACCCGGAGCTACCTTGTCCTCGAAGGATTTGACTGCCCTAGTCAATTCCACACCGTCCGACAGATCCGTCAAAAGTGTGCCAATCACAGTGTTACGGATACGTGCCGCTACTCCCAAAGCTACGGACTGTTTCCAACAATAGATATCTTTGACTTCTAATCCGGACAGGATATCAAAGTTCCTCTTGTGTTTCCTGAACAACTCCACAACTGCTCTGTGTTCTTCTCCTCGATAGAGAGAGTTCTGAGCAATCAACTCAAACACAACATCAACGGACTCAAGGGTGATCTCTTCAAGGCCCCGTTTAAACACTTCCTTGCTCGTGCGATAGCTGTTTAAGGCCGATTCGAAATCTTTGGAGACAAACCGTAAGGGGATCTCAAGGTAAAAGTGATGGTACGTGATTACATCTATCCCCTCCGAACTCATATTTTCCATAGTTCTATTGAAGTCAGTCCCTACATATGCCTCTCGGTACCGAAACACATCCGTGATGAACCTGTCTTTAACTTCTTTGGCCATAGCATCAGCCACGGTTTGATATGGCTCGGGCACGTCCACATCCCAAATCGAGACCATCTGATCTTCTACGATGGAGACCACGTTGCCCATATCCTTGATGAACTGACGGCAACAGAAACAATCGTGTTCTGTCCTTTTTTTATAAATTGGATTAGTTCCGGGAGGGAAGCTAGCCAGGTATAATACCCACATAAAATCACGAGTTAGATCCACCCTGAACAACTCCCTGCCCTCTGCCATCTGCGTGAACTGCTGCTGTATCGCTGTTTTGATGTCTTTAAATTGTGCCATGTCAATGCTCCTTCAAATAAGTTAATAGCTTGGCAGTACGTTTCCGCTCATGTTTCGATTCCATTTCTTTCCTGCTCCACGCCCCGCACGGATGCCTGTGGAGACTAGCCAAAACCGCAGGAGTGATCCGTATGCCTTTATGTTGAAAGTACTGGCCCCAGTGAGACAGCACGATCCGGGTCATCTCTCGGGACTTTACAGGATACTTCCGATCAATCAATCGGTAAGTAGTATGAGACTGGAGCCGATTGGCTTCCTGTACATAGATTTCCCAAAGCTGTAAACACCCTACCGCCCGAGCCAAGCCGTTCTTAAAATCCCCCATCGCGTACCGATCCCCACCAGACTCGATATGTTCCAGGGAATCCAAGAATTTATCTGTGACCATGATCTTTGCTTGTACCAGAGGATACAAGATCAAGAATATTAAGAATTTAGTCATCGTTCCTTTCCTTTCGATTCAGGTTTATTTTCTCAGGCATGACTAAGGCTACAAAGGGCAACATCAAGCACATCACTGCTATCATCACAAGCATTACCCAAATAATAGGCACCATCCCTATCAATAAAACACATTTATATAACCTTTCTTTTATTTTAAGCATCGTTCATCTCTTTCAGTTCCACCAGGATCGCAATCAACTGAGTACAATACTCAATTGAGACTTCATCAATCTTGCCTAGTTTAACGAACCTGAGCACCTCCATAACCAGGACCGTGGCCCGGTCTTGTAACCAGTTCTTATGAGATTGCACAGGGAGAATCCCGTAATCCCTCGCAAGTTCATTAATGCGGGAATCCCGGCCCAGTGTTTTAACCGGAGGCATATAATTGGGGTTGACTCGATACTCCCTCAAAAGATTGAAAAAGGCTATCTCATCCTCCGGGCAATCCAACCACATCCCGTGGAGGCTGTACTGACAGTTCCGGTATCCGGCGTTGGTGAGTTTTGTTTTTTCTTCAATTAATAAGTCTTGATATTTGGTCATTTTAAAAAGTCCTTTAATTTACTCTTAACAGCATTATTGAAAGTATTAGCTTTTTCCAGGCTCTTACATTGGATAACGTGCTTGCCTTTGATACGCACCCGGTAACTGTCCCGATTTCTGACGTAGGTGATCCCTTGTGGCAATTCCTTCTCATATTTGACCATTGTACCGGGTAAGTCTCTTTGTGCCTCTAAGAGCAGAGCAGCGGCTTCTGCGAAGGTCCGTCTTTGTCCAACATAAGAGCCAAATAACTGTACCCGGTACGTTTTGTCTCTGACTATGTAACTTATTCCTCTGGGGGTTTTACGTTTCATGCCATCAATCCTTCAACATACGCCAAACGTTCAGGGGTTTCTTTAGCCCACCAAAGACCTTGAGGCCGGGACCATCAATCCACGAGACCGTAACATCGTTGCCCATAGAAAAGCTGGAAGATTTGACGCTGAACTTCTGACCGGGGTAGTTGTGTTGCAATTCTGTTTTGATGTTCTTGGCGGCTTTGACCTGATCATAATTCCCGTCACAATCTGGGGAGGCGTCAAGGTAATCATAGGTTTTGAGCAGTTCTTGACGCTTTATCGTATCCAGGGCGTTCTGCTCTTCTGCTTTCTTAGCCTGTTCTTCTCGTTGTATAGCCTGTTCTGCTCTTCTATTTTGCTCATCCTCTGGAATTCTGCGGGAGTCTATCACGGGGACATGTTCTTGGAATATCTCTTCAGCCTTGGCTAGGATGCCCATCAGTACAGGCTTATCCTGCATAGTCAAGACCGG
>Ga0307928_10001306_pt1 | contig 18861 bp, 14 predicted proteins | sample AceLakmetagen232_FD_201815 | JGI IMG/M metagenome (GOLD analysis project Ga0307928, IMG submission 201815) | Saline water microbial communities from Ace Lake, Antarctica - #232 | ecosystem: Environmental > Aquatic > Non-marine Saline and Alkaline > Saline | place: Antarctica: Ace Lake... | reverse complement strand
TTCTCTAAAGTTTCCTTAAGAGTAAAACCAAAAGGAATTAATTTTGCAATTTTATCGCAAAGACTGTAAGGATATTTCAAAGCTCTTCCAACGTCTCTAATTACTGCTCTTGATGCCATTCGGCCAAAGGTAATAATTTGAGCCACATGCTCTTTTCCATATTTTTGGCGGAGATAATCTATTACTTCGTCTCTTCTTCTATCTGCGAAATCAAGGTCAATATCAGGGGGCGAAATACGTGAATTCGTTAGAAATCTTTCAAATAGAAGATTATATTTTAAAGGGTTGACGCTTGTAATTCCCAAAAGATAGGAAACTAAAGAGCCAGGAGCCGAACCACGGCCTGGACCGACTACAATTCTATTTTCCTTTGCCCAATTAACGAAATCCTGAACAATTAAAAAATAAGAAGCAAAACCGGTTTGTTTGATAACCAAAAGCTCGTGTTCTAATCGGTCAACGACATTTTTGTCTTTTTTCATTTTTCTCTTTTTCAATCCTTGCTCACATAATTCTTTTAAATATTTATCTGCAGTTTTTTCTTCAGGCAAAGGATAAAAAGGGAGTTTAATTTTTCCTAAATCAAATTGAAAATTACATTGAGCTACAATTTTTTGAGTATTTTTAATAGCTTCTGGAACGTTTTTAAAAGAATTTATCATTTCAGCAGGACTTCTCATTGAAAAATCATCCATTTTCATTGTTAATCTTTCCGGGTCGTCGGATTTTGCTCCAGTATTTATCATCATTAAAATATCTTGAATTTTGGCGTCTTCTCTTTTTAAATAATGACAGTCATTAGTGGCTACTAACGGAATTTCTAATTCTTTTGAGAATTTGATTAAAGTTTCATTTACTTTTTTTTGCTCCGGGACGTTCGGATGGTCCTGAATTTCCAGATAAAAATTATCTTTACCAAAAACTTCTTTGTATTTTTGAGCCAGCTTTTTAGCTTCCTCATTTTTTTTTGCTGAAATCAATCTGGGAATTTTTCCCTGAACGCATCCTGATAAACATATTAAACCTTCGGAATGTTCAAACAAAAAAGCCTCATCAACCCTTGGCTTATAATAAAAACCTTTTAAATTGGAGGCGGTAACTATTTTTACTAAATTTTTATAACCTTTTTCGTTTTTGACTAATAAAACCAAATGATATCTTTTATTGTCAATGTTCGGCCTCTTCAAAGTCATTTTCTCAAAAGCGATATACATTTCCACGCCGATTATGGATTTTATTCCTTTTTTTTTTGCTTTTTTATAAAATTCCACTGCTCCATATAAATTTCCATGGTCGGTCAAAGCAATAGAATCCATTCCTAATTCTTTTACATAATCCAACATTTCGTCAATTTTTGGCAAACCATCTAACAAAGAATATTCAGAGTGAAAGTGAAGATGTGAAAACTTCATATTAGAAATTGTTAGCGACGAAGAGGAGTGTTACAAATTCTTACACCCTGTTAAACAATTTCGCCTTTGGCGAAATTCCTGTAAAGCCTGTGGCTTTACAGGGTTTAACAGGGTAAAGATTTTGTAGCTAAATTTTTCTCGCGTTGGCTCGAAAATTTAGACAAATATCTTTAAATTATATCATTTTAATTTTTTTAAAGAGGGAAGTCAAATTTGACAAAAATAAAATAATATGTTAAACTTTTTTAAGATGAAAAAATGTTCTTTAAAAATCTAAAATTAACTAAGAATAAAAATTAAAGGAGGTGAAAAAATAATGTACCCTATAAGAGTAGGAGAAAAGACTTACTGGGTAGTTAACGGAATTGTGTGTACAACTCTTGAAGCTGCTCAGCAATTGTTGGGAGGGAAATAACTTTTTTAAAAGAGGAAATCAAAAATTTGATTTCCTCTTTTCCTTTTGAAAATGATACAATTAAATTATGAAATGCCCAAATTTTTATCAGGAGAAAAAATTAAGAAAAATAGGATATAAAAATATAATTGGATTAGACGAAGCTGGAAGAGGTCCACTTGCCGGACCAGTAGTGGCAGGCGCAGTTATAATAAACTTAAAACTTATAACTCATAACTTGCAACTTGAAAATCAAAAATTTTTGAGAGAAATTAAAGATTCAAAGCAGCTTTCAATAAAAAAACGTGAAGAACTTTACAAAGTTTTGATAAATCATCCGAATATAAAATGGGGGATAGGAAAAGTTTCAGAAAAAGTAATTGATAAAATTAACATTTTAGAGGCAACAAAATTGGCAATGAAAAGAGCAATAAATAATTTAGATAAAAAAAGGCGTCGGAGGTCAGACCTCCGACACTCGAAATCGCCAATTGATTTTTTAATTTTAGATGGGAATTTCAAACTTGATTTGCCTATTTCGCAAAAATCTATTATTAAGGCCGATGAAAAAGTAATGTCATGCGCTATGGCTTCAATTATCGCTAAGGTTTTTCGTGACGGGATGATGAAAAGATATGACAAAAAATATCCTCAATATAATTTTGCTCAACACAAAGGTTATGGGACAAAAGAGCATTTTAAAATGATAAAAAAATACGGACCCTGCAAAATTCATCGCAAATCATTTAACCCAATGAAAAATCTAATTATTTAAGAGTTGTCCGAGGTCTGACCTCGGACATTTTAAATTCTTCTACCTATAGGTCATCGCTTAAGGAAGAAAAATCAAAAACAGCAATAATTCACAATTTGATTAGAGAAAAAATAAACCAGACAGAACTTTTTCAAAACGATAATTTTGTGTAACAATTTTTATTTTATGTCTGAAGAAATAGAAAAGAAATATCTTGTCTTTGCGGAAAAACTACCCGAGTTAAAAAATGGCACGTTATATATTCAGGGTTATTTGTGCTTGGATCCTCATATTAGATTTCGGATAATAAAAAATGAAGTAGTAATTACTATAAAGAAAATAGAAAAAGATGGTTTTGAAAGAAAAGAATGGGAATTTTCAAAGAAAATGAATAAGGAAGAAATAGAGGAATTGATAAGTCTGGCAAAATGGAAACCTGTTAAAAAAATCAGGTATAAGATAAAATATAAAGGACTTGTTTGGGAGGTTGACAAATATTTAGAAAAAAACAAAGGACTTGTTACGGTAGATATAGAACTTCCTTTTAAAGATTATAAAATTTCTTTTCCAGAATGGGTTAATAATTCTAACGAAATAACAAATAATCCAAAGTATTTCAATCGAAATCTTGGGAAATTGTAATGTTTTAAGAAGTTGGACTTCGTGAGATTAAGGCAATAAAGAGGTTGACAGTTAAGGTTTGTTTTTCTAAAATTAAGCAATAATGAAAAAGTCTAATTCAATAATTCTTATTTTAATTTTGGTTTTGGTTTTGGTTATCGCTGGCGTTGTTTATTTTGTATTTCCAAAAGAAAAACCTGTTCCTGAAGTTTTAACTTTTTCTCAAAAAGCAAAAAAAATTATTCCTTATGTGTCTCCTTATGAGAGCACTTTTTTATTTGACGAAAATAAAGTTTTTTCCGCTAAAGGATATTCTCCTCATACTTTAAGAGGCGTTTCTTATATTCCCTATGATACTTTTCGGGATTTAGCAAAAGATATTTGCGCAATGTCTGGAGATTATCATTTAATTACAATGGAAGAATGGGGAATAATAGCTCAGGCAGCCAAAGAAGAAAACTTAATGCCTCGGGGAAACAGTGATAGAGGTAAATCAGGAGAGGTTCCTGAAGAAAGATGCCAAATAGATCCAAAAAAACAAAGAACCTGTTTAACGGGCACAGGTCCTGAAACTTGGTGTTATCAGGGTATATGCGATTTAAGCGGAAATTTAGCTGAATGGGTGGATTTCCCGGATATAATAGATGGCGTAGTTAAAATAGATGGAAAAGAATTCACTTTGGTTCCGGCAAATTATGATATGGAAAAAGCTTTAGGGAAAGAAGGCGTAGAGAAGCTAATTCCAGAAGGCATTGACCCTAGTCCCGATGAAAAGTATATTTCAGGCGGCTCAGTGATAATTGATACAAGTTCTGAAAATTATAATTACCCAAAAACTATTCCTGTTAAAAAAGATACTGTTTTGGGAGATTTTGACCAATTCAGAAACGGGGACGGTAGAGACTATGGCGATGGTAAATATTATTTTTTGGTTCCTACTTACGACAAAAATAATTATGGTAAGGAAGAAGGAGCGGAAGACGTGAGTTTTGAAGTTCTTTTGTGCCAAAGTTTCAATGGAGAGAGTTTTCAAGATTGTAAAAATTACAGAGGTTTAAAACTTGAAAAATCTCAAATTAAAAAAGAGCAAAGAATTTCTTCTTTTTCTCCTTCGTTAATTTTTCCCGAAAGGGAGTTTGAATATTTATATCCTCTTCAATCAAAGGGTTTTGTTACTTCTTTAAGGAAAGAGCCGGAATTAAAAAATTTGGCAATTCCAGGTTCTATCTCAACTTATCTTTCTGAATCTGAAGAGTTTGGAAATGATATGTTCAAGATTGCTCCTTACGGCAAAAGATATGCTATAAGGGGTGGAGGATATGATGATGGAAAAACTTCAGGAGTGTTTTTTCTTGAAATTTTAATGGATCAATTAAATATAAATTCCTGGAACCTTACTTACCGCTGCGTAAAAAATTACAAAGGATGGAAGCAAATGACTCCTTATGCTTCTAATCTTCCGGTTTCTGACGTGGAACTTTTACCAGTTTCTCAACCAGAGATTATTCCTGAAAACACTTGGGCAAAGGTATTGAAAGCTGAAAACCATCAAATTTTTTATAATATGGACTTGAAGGAAAACAATCTTTCTCTTTGTGGCACGCATAGGAGTGACCTGAATAAAGGAGATAACAAATTAATTTTAACTTATACAGATTCTCAAGGCGAAATGATATTTTCAAAAGTTTTAAAAAGCGTTTCAGAAAAAGAAAATCCCACGTTATCTATAGGTTTTTCAACAAAAATTATAGAAGAAAATAATTGTATTGTTGCAGGCTGGCTGGAAGAGGAGAAATTTAAAGACAACAAAGAGGACATTCTTTTAATAAAAGTAGCTCAAGATGGAAAAATTTTACAAAAGAAAATTTTAGGGTCAAAAAGCAAAGAAATAGGTTTTGACGTTTCTCAAACTGCTGACGGAGGTTATCTAATTACAGGGAGTGTTTTTCCCGTTTCCAAAGAAGATTCAGATATCATTGTTATAAGATTAGACAAAGAAGGTAATATAATGTTTGTAAAAACCTTTGATTATGAAAATTATTTTGACTTGGCTTATACTATAAAGGAAGCTTCAGATGGAGGAATTCTTGTTGGAGGAAGATTTGCCAATAGAGCAGGAGAAGAAAAAATGGGAATTTGGCATTATTTTGACGAAGAGAAAGCGATTTTAATGAAATTAGATAAAAACGGGAATGTGATATTCGCAAAAACTTTTGGAGGGAATTTTGGAAACGCCAGAATTTTTTCGATAGATGAAACTTCGGAGGGAGATTTGCTGATAGGAGGCGAAACTTATACCGAAGGAGTAATAAAAGATGAACACTTTAAAATGCCTGAAACTTTCCAAAGTAAAATTTTTCTTCTAAAGCTTGATAAATCAGGCAACATTAAATGGGGAAAAACTTTTGGAATTGATAAAATTAATTTAGTGATGTCTCAAACTATAGACAAAGACGGAAATTGTATTGCAGTTACTTCAAGTGGTCCTGCTGTTGGAGGAATAGGGGGAGTATTTGACGCAGCCTTGTTTAAGTTCAATTCAGACGGGGAACTTTTGTTTGAAAGAGTATTTTCGAAATCAGGAAATGATACGGCATTTTCAGTATCAGCAGGAGATAATGGATATTTTGTTCTTGGCAAGACTACCAGCTTTGAAAAAGAAAAAACAGATAATGGACTTTTATTAAAACTTGATAAACAAGGAAATATTAAAAATTGTGTATTTTTGAAAAAACCTTCTCAAGGTTCAGTTTTTCTGAAAAACTTCAACTCAGACTCTATAAAGGATATATCATTAAAAGCAGCGCCTTATATTTTAAAAGAAAGAGAAGGAAAATCTCTTTTATTTGAAGATTTGATTTTAGAAAAGGAGGAAGTTTGCCCTACAGAATAATAATGGTATAATAAAAATAGAAATAACATGAAAAACATCTCTAAAATTTTGATAATAATTGCTTTTTTGGGAATAACCGGAATTTTAAATATTTCCCTTTTGAATTTCAATGAGACAAAAACATGGTTGAACACCTATGGAGGAACGGGACGCGATTGCGATTCTCCCTATGAAATTGAAAAAATATCAGAAGATGAATATTTAATTACTGGAACAAGTAATAGTTTTGGTGAAAATAGCCAAGACGACGCTTTTTTGATTAACATAGATGCCGAAGGGAAAGTTAATTTTGCTAAGACTTTTGGGGGAGCAGCTGAAGACAGATTGCACAAAGTTGTCAGAACAGAAAATGGAGATTTCATTGGCGTTGGTTATTCCTGCAGCAGAAAGGGCTTGAAAGAATACGTTAAAGATTTTCTTTTGGTAAGATTTAATAAAAAAGGCGAGCTTTTATGGTCAAAAATTTTAAATGCAGAAAATGACCAAGTTGGTTATTCAGTCACGAAAACAAAAGATGGAAATTTTGTAGCTGTTGGTTGGGAAGGAGAAATAACCGGTAAGGGACAGGATATTTTAGTTGTCAAATTTGACAAAGAGGGAAAAATAATTTTTGCCAAAATTCTGGGAACTTTAGATGATGAAGAGCAAAGTTATAGCGTCGCTTCTACAAATGATGGGGGAGTATTTATTTTTGGTAAAAAGGGCGTTGAGAGAATGGAAGCTTTGGGCCACAGTAATTTACTTTTAATAAAATTAAATTCAGAAGGCAGGGTTGATTTTGCTAAAACTATTGGTCAAGACGTTTATTACTATTTAATTTCTCCGACAGCAATTAAGAAAATAAAAGATGGCTATCTTTTAACGGCTGAAACTTATAGCAAAGAAAGCGGCAAAGATGGAGTAATAATTAAGTTAAATGAAGCAGGAGATATAATATTTACAAAAATCATTGGAACTTTAGAAAATAATGAGAGATTTCGTTCAGCAATTCAAACAAAAGATGGTTCTTATTTAGCGGTTGGAGAGTTGTATAATTATAAAAGAGCTAACGGTTTGTTAGTAAAATTAGATAAGAACGGAAAACTAATAGATTCAAGGATTTTCGGTGAGGAAAATCGGGGAGAAATGAATCGGCTTGACAATATAAAAGAAACTTCAAAAGGATATTTAATCTCCGGCAAAACAAATTTTTATGGAGCAGGAGATTTTGATAATGTAATAATAAAAGTAGGCAAATCTTTCAAAAGCTTTCAATGCAATTTAATAAAAAAAGAAATTGAGCTTTTTGAAAAAAATGTCTTGCCAGGAGAAGATTTAATTTCTTTAAAAGAAGAAAATGCGCTATCTTCAATGGAATTTTCTGATATTATTTTTGAAGAAAAAGATGTTAGCAAAATAATTCAAAATTCTACTCTTTGCAGATAATTTAGAAAACTAAAAAACTAAAAATTTAAAAACAAAAAAGCGGCATATTATAATATGTCGCTTTTTTTTATTAATATTATTCCAAATAACATTTCCCGAGTTTAAACCATCTTGCTAGTTTTTCTACAATTCCAGAAAAATCTTTGGGAGCTTGAGAAGTTTTTTTTCTAAATATTATTAAACCCATTGGAATAGTTCCTATTTTAGCATAACTTTTTAAAACGCTATATCCTTTATTGCGTAATTCTTTGATTAAATCTTCTATTTTAAAACTTAAATTTGTTTTTTCTTGAGTATTTAGTTTATTTGTTTCTTCTAAGTTCAAATAAAATGTTTGCAAAGTTTTCATTTCTACCTCCTTTTAGTTTTTTAGATTCTCAGAAAAAACCGAGAAGACCGAAAGCAAGAAGCGCGCAGAGTAGACCCGCAAGTTTTAAAATTTTGCCGGCAACCGTATGGTCTGTATTCCAAGAAAGTTCCATGCCAAACAATATTAAAATTATTCCTAAACCCATGCTTAGCGTTGTTAATGCAACCAAAGTTAAATTGATCATCTTTTTTCTCCTTTCTTAATCTTTCTTTTCCAGATTCATTTTTTAAAGAACTTTTTCTATTCTTAGAGTATAACAAAAGACCTTGAAAATGTCAAATTTTTTTGACATTTGTTTGTCTTTCTGGCATAATACCTTTGATTCATAAGAATCAACAAGTTCGTTGAAAATTAAAAATGGAATAGAACTGAATTAACAAAAACAAAAAGGAGGTAGGAAATGGTTGGAAAAAGATTGTTGGTTTTAGGTCTGTGTTTGTGTTTGTTTCCTTCAGGAGTAATAGCAGAAAAACTAGAAAAGGATACAGTTATTCAGGGAATAAAATGCGCCAAAGGACGTGTGGCTTATTTTTACAAATCAGGAAAACTTAAAAAAGCTCGTCTTTCTCAAAAACAGGAAATACAGGGGATAAAATTTCCTAAGGGTGCAAAGCTTGGTTTTTACGAATCTGGAAAACTTAACTACATTGATCTTCTTCAACTTCAAGACCAGAAGATACAGGTCCAGGGGATAAAATGTGCCACATATGTTAGATTTCACGAATCAGGGAAAATTGCATCTATTTATCTTTCCCAAGACCAGGAAATCCAGGGGATAGAATGTGCTAAAGAAATAGAAGAAGGATGTGCTAATTATGTTAGGTTTTACGAATCAGGAAAACTTGAATCTGCTTGTTTTCCTGAAGATGAAGATCAGGAAATTCAGGGGATGAGATTTCTTAAAGGTACACGTTTTACTCTTTACGAATCTGGGGAATTTTTATATGCTTATTCTTTTGAAGAACAGGAGATACAGGGAATAAAATTTCCTGAAGGTACACATCTTTGTTTTTACGAATCAGGGAAACTTCAATATGTTGACATCCACCAAGACCAGGAAATCCAGGGGATAAAATTTCTTAAAGGCACACATCTTGGTTCTGGAAAATTAAGGAAGCTGGCAGAGGAAATTTTGAAAAGAAAAATAAATTGGAAGAATAAAATAAAAACAGGATTATGGATAATATTAATAATTGGAGTTATTTTGGCAATAAGAGGCATCATTCCTCAAATAATTCTTACTCAAATAAGAAAACTTAGAAAGCAAGAAAGAAAATAATATAAATATTGATATCTAATAAAAACAAAAGCCTTGAGAATTTTCAGGGCTTTTTCTTTTATATTTTCTTTGACATTTGTTTGTCTTTTTGGTATAATATTTTCAGTTCGTTAAAAATAGAATAAAAACAAAAAAGGAGGTAGGAAATGATTGGAAAAAGATTATTGGTTTTAGGCCTGTGTCTGTGTTTAATTGTTTTTGCTTCATCGGCAATGGCAGATATAAAGATATTAGAAAAAGATACAGTTATTCAAGGAATAAAATGCGCTAAAGGAACAAGGGTAAAATTTTATCCTTCGGGGAAATTACTATATTGCACTTTAAGTCAAGACCAAGAAATCCAAGGAATAAAATGCGCTAAAGGATGTCAGATTTCTTTTCGCGAATCAGGGAAGCTTGTATATGTTCAACATCTTTCCCATGACCATGAAATCCAAGGAATGAAATGCGCTAAAGGAAGTTATGTTGAGTTTTATAAATCAGGGAAGCTTAAAATTGCTCGTCTTTCCCAAGACCAGAAAATCCAGGGGATTGAATATAAGCAATGGACCATGATATTTTTTGATAAAAAAGGGAAAGTTGTAAGAAGTCATTGAGCAGTAATTAAAATATAAAGGCTAGAGAATATATTCTTTAGCCTTTTCTTTTTTCTTTTATATTTTCTTTGACATTTGTTTGTCTTTCTGGTATAATACATTCAGTTTAATCAGTTCTTTAAAAACAAAATAAAACAAAAAGGAGATAGGAAATGATTAGAAAAAGATTATTGGTATTAGGTTTATGTTTATGTTTGTTTTCTTCTGGAGTGATGGCAGAGGAATTAGAGAAAGAGATAATAGTCCAAGGGATAAAATGCGCCAAAGGACATGTTGATTTTTACGAATCAGGAAAACTTAGAAGTGTTGGTCTTTCTCAAGACCAGGAAATCCAAGGGATAAAATGCGCTAAAGGATATGTTGAATTTTACGAATCAGGAAAACTTAGCAGTATCCATCTTTCCCAGAACCAGACAATCCAGAGAGTGAAAATTCTTAAAGGAATATCTGTATCTTTTTATCCTTCAGGGAAATTGGAATATTGTACTTTAAGTCAAGACCAAAAGATAGAGGGAGTGAAATTTCGTAAAGGAACATTTGTACATTTTTATCCTTCAGGGAAATCGAAAAATATTTCCCATAGAAAGACTAAGAGGTACAGGAGTAAAAATATTTCAAGAAGGCGGTGAAGTTCATTTCTCAGAATCAGGTAAGATAGTTAAAGTAGTTAACAATTAGCATCTTATTAATCACTCATTATAAATGTAGCGATTAAAAGATACTAAAAAATAAAAAGCTCTGAAAAATTTTTCAGAGCTTTTTCTTTTGCTTTTATATTTTCTTTGACATTTGTTTGTCTTTCTGGTATAATACATTTGATTCATAAGAATCAACAAGTTCGTTGAAAATTAAAAATGGAATAGAACTGAATTAACAAAAACAAAAAAGGAGGGACAGAAATGAAAACAATGATAGTCTTTCTGATGGCGATTGTGATTAGTTTGGGAACAATAGCAGAACCGGTTTTTGCTAAGACATATTATGAAAAGGTGAGTATATATTCTTATAAAATACACTCTCGGGTTTTAGAAACGAATAGATTAGAGTCAACGACTTTTCTAAAAATAGGGTTAAAGGATGGAATAATTACTGAACAGGAAAAAGATATGATTATTAAAACAAATTATCTTTTTGTTGTAACTGATGAACAAAGAAAGCAAATCCTTTTTGAAGCCTGTAAATGGGCTTTGGCAAAGAACATAGCATTGGCAGAAGACAAAACAATTCCTCTTAAATCACGCGGACTATTTATCAGAAGCGCTAAGTTAATTAAAAAAACTCCAGGATTGAAAAAAGCTTTTAATTATGATGACGTGGATTTGTCGTTTTTTAATGGAAGGCCTTTATACAAACGTTTAAAATCTGGTAAACGTTCAAAATCTGGTACTTATTTCTATATGTGCGGACAATGGACATTTGATGCTCTCTTCTACGGCTACTTGCGAATAAAGGAAAAAGAAATGAGAAAAGCAGCTAAGCTTTGGGGATACTCTTTTGAAGAGTTTACTAGAAGGCTTTCAAAGACAGCTGGTAGTTGGATAGTCTTAAGAGGAAAACATAAGACCAAGCCAATTCCTCCTGGTATGGGAATACATTCTTTTTCTCCATGGCATGGCAACTGGCATTTCCAGTTAAGCTTAGGAAAGTTTGGCTTTAGTTCAAATGGCATATTTGTTCCAGATGTTTCAAAAAACACACAAGTCTGGAGAAAAAAAACAAATAACTGGCATTGGTATCCTGCGTCCTTTATGAATCCAATTATTGCGGGAACATATTATAAATTAGTTGGTTCAGAAATCCAATACAGGTGGCCAAAAACACCAGAAGGCAGGAAAGGAGTGTTTCATTTGAAAAAATGAATGGATAAATGAAGTTATTAAAAAAAGCTCTTGTTGATTTTTAACAAGAGCTTTTTCTTTTGTACAAGATAAAGATATTTGACTTGACACATAGAGTTTAATTTTTTAAAATTAAACAAACAAACAAATGAAAAAATCTTTAATCATTCTTAGTATTTTTTTAGGAATTCTTGTTATTTCAACAAGCTTTTTTATTACCCAAACAATTTACAATAACAAGGCAAACAAAGCAATAACTCAACCTGATTTCTTTTGGAGAGATTTGTTTGACGTAAAAAAAGCTTATGCCAACCATTGCTATCCCACATATGATTGTCACAATCCTGATGGTTCTTGCGGGAATACAGTAAATAATTGTCCCACTGCGTGCCAAACATGCGTTTGTGATAACGGCAATGGGAACTGGGAAAGCTCTGTTTGCTGTGGAGACGATGGTTGCTGTAATCACGGTGAAGATTGCTGCGGCAAAGATATTTGTTGCGCTAGTAGTAGAGATTGTGCCCAGACGGGCGGAGATTCCTGGCAATGCTGTGGAGAAGGAGAGAAGAGTGTAGGGAAAATAAAAACTTCTGGAGACCAATGCGAATCAGATTATAACAAGTGTTGTTCTAAAGAAGTAAGCAGTGCTTGTAACGGTTCTTGCGGAGAAAAATGTTGCTCTGACGCAGACTCTGGTTATTGTTGCGGAGAAGATGAAACATGTTGCGAAGGAGATTGTTGCTGGGAAGAAGAAAAGTGTTGTTCTGATGGGCCAGAAGGAGAGGAAAAGTATTGCTGCGGCGAAAACCAAATATGTTGTCATGGAGAATGTTGTGATGAAGGAGGAGATTGTATTAAAGCGGGTGAATATGAAGATGGTGAAGGTATGTGGGAATGTTGTCCTCCCGGGAAAATAGGTGTGTGGAATACAATTATAACGGGAATTGGTAAATGTAAAATAGATTATGAAGTTTGTTGTTCAAAAGAAGATATGGGAAAGATGTATAAAGCTTGTGAAGGAGGATGCGGGAAGGATTGTGTCAAAGATAAATCTCCTAATTTATTTTTACCTTTAGAGGATGAGTGTAAATTAACTGGTGATGCGAAATGCTGTGATGGACTCGAGGGTGGAGGAGAAAATAGCTCTTGCAATTTAAAATGCGGTTTAAAATGTTGTCCGGGTAAAAAAGATAGCGAAGGCAAAGTTGTTATAAAAGCTCATTGTTGCTCTGTAGAGGACGAATGTTGCGGTAGTAGTTGTTGTTCGAAAGAATATAGACAGACTTGTTGCACTGATGGGCCAGAGGGAAATGAGAAGTATTGCTGTGGCGCACTCCATAAATGTTGTCATGGAAAGTGTTGTGCTACAGATGATACGTGTATTCAAACAGGACCTAACACATACGAATGTTGTGGTACTAACGAAATACAAAAAAGAGTAGTAGTACCAAGGACAATTGTAGAGGAAGGTAAATGTAAAACAACAAGTTATGAAACTTGCTGTCCAGGAAATGGCAAGAAAGCTTGTGGAGATAATTGTAATGCTGATTGTTGTGAAGAAAGCGGAGGCGCAAGATGTTGTGAATCAGGATATGATTGTGGCAATAATGTGATTACTGATGGATCAGCTTGTACTTCAACCGTCGAAAAAAAATGTTGCTTATTTTATGGATGGGAAGATCATAACAAAAACAAAGCTTGTAATTTTAAATGCGATTTTAAATGTTGTCCTGGCTTAGAGGACATTAATAATCCTGAAGACTCATATGACGCTTTTTGTTGCGGTGGTGATTGTTGTGAAGACAAATGTTGTGAACCTTCTGAAGAATGTCGGGGAGAATTATGGAGAACCTATCTTCCTCCTTCTTATGAAGAATATTATGAAGAGATTGAATATGTTTGTAGACCGAGAGGTGGAGGAGGTAATGGAGGCCCTTCTTCATATTGTAGAGATGGAAATATTGATCCTGGTGAGGAATGCGATGAACCTGGTTTACCTCCTTGCCCTGAAGGAGAAATATGTAGAGACTGTGTTTGTATACCACCTATACCACCTCCACCACCAGAAGATTGCGGAAATGGAGAGATTGATCCTGGCGAACAATGCGGTGAACCTGGTTTATCTCCGTGTCCTGATAATTGGATATGTAGAGAATGTGTTTGTATACCACCTCCAGAAACTCATAAGATTTGCACAAGTGGAACATGTGTTTCTGTCTCAGGGGAAGGTGATGATGAGTGTCAGACTAATAAAGATTGTCCTTTACCACCTCCGCCACCACCATTTTGCGGAGATGGAAGTTGCGGAACAGGCGAAGACGAATGGAATTGCTGTCAGGATTGCGGAGCATTACCTCCAGTCTGTTCTGATAGTTGCACCAAGGTTTCATATACTTGTGTTGACAATGCAAACATACCTAATTATGAAAGTTGTTCTCCTTACACCTGTCAAAGCGGTCAATGTACTGAACAATGTTCTGTAGCTTGCAATGCTGAATGTGAAAGCGACTCGGATTGTGGAGCATTAATAAATGGGTATTGTGATTTAACAACTTGTAGCTGTGTGGAACTTTGCGGAGATGGAAGTTGCGGAACAGGCGAAGACGAATGGAATTGTTGTCAAGATTGCGGAGTTCCTGACCCAGGATGTGATGACGATTGCACCAGAGTTTCATATACTTGCGTTGACAATGCAAACATACCTAATTATGAGAGTTGTTCTCCTTACACCTGTCAAAATAGCCAATGCACTGGACAATGTTCTGTAGCTTGCGGCGCTGAATGCGAAACAGATGAAAATTGTTCTGAAGGAGAAATTTGTACAACTGATTGTGTTTGCGTGCGTGATATAGGAGTTAAGAAATCAGTAGAGCCAACAGATTTTTGGCTAAAAGACTCCGGGGAAACACCTGATAAAACCACTATTACTTTAAAGTTTGAAAGCGGAGATTTTGATATTACTTCAATTTTAGACATTGTGTTTGCCATAGACAGTTCGGGGAGTATGGGCTGGAATGACCCAAATAAAATAAGATTGGAAGGGGCGAAGAATTTTATTGACCAAATGAATTCAACAAATGATAGAGCCGGAGTAGTAAGCTGGGATAGCGGCATAGATTTTTCACAATCTCTTACTGATAATTTTGATTTAGCAAAACAAAGAATAGATGAAATAAACAGCAGCGGAGGCACAAATCTTAATGTTGGCTTGGAAGAGTCAATCAATATACTTGACGCAGGCGCAAGAACAACGAGTAATCAAGCAATAATTTTCCTTACTGATGGATGCGGTACTTATACGCCATCAGGGCAAGGAGGTTCCCAAGCTGATAGAGCGGCAGATGCAGGTTATACAATATATACTATTGGGCTGGGAGGCGGAGTTAATGATAATATATTACAGGAGATAGCTGGCGTTACCGGAGGAAAATATTATTTTGCCTCAGATACCAGCGTTCTAAATTCTGTCTATCAACAAATAGCTGAAGATTTAATGGAGATAACGAACATTTCCGTGATTGATGTTTTACCCGAGTATATTAATGAAGAAGGAGCTTTTACAAAAACCCCGGACAGTCTCGCAAAAAATTCGGACGGTACAACTACAATAATTTGGAATGTGGGAAGTTTAATGCCGAGCGAAATATGGGAAGCATCTTTTAATATAAGCTCCAACGAGTGCGGCAGCCTTTTAGCGAACGTTCCTGAAGTTTCTAAAGTAACATATATAGATTATCAAGGGAACGTTCAAAGCGCAGTATTTCCCGAAACAGAGATTTTTGTTAATTGCGTAACGCAGGGAAACTGCCAAAATATTTATATTTCAGATAATAATATAAAAGTGCAGTGGGCAGATGATGGAATAATAGAAGATTTTGTCATTGAAAGAAAAATAGAAGAAGGAGAGTTTGAATATTTAACCACTACTGACAGTTCTCCTTATTATGATATTAATTCTGAACCTTCAAGCCCTTTTAATAATCCTCAGGCTGACAGCAAATATCAATATAGAATTTATAGCGCTGGTGACGATATCCCGTCTGGAATTCAAATAACTAATTGCGTGGAATTACAAGCTATACAAGACGATCTTGGTAGTTATTATTATCTAGCAAATGATATTGATTGCACTTATGACACACAAGACCCTGCAGGTGCTTTATATAATGGTGGCGCTGGATTTGAGCCGATTGGAGACGAAGATAATCCATTTGGGGGACGTGGGCTTCATTTTGGATTTGATGGTAGGGGGCATACAGTAACAGGTTTATATATAAACAGACCTTCTACTAAACATGTAGGTTTATTTGGATATGTAAAAGCCCGTGGTTCGGAAATAATAAGAAACGTTGGTTTAATAAATGTTAATATAACAGGCAGTAGTGATATAAGCTGGAGTCGTACAGGCGGATTGGTTGGAGATAATAAGTATGCTCAAATAAGGGATTGTTATTCTACTGGTAATGTAAGCGGTGGCTACAGAGTAGGTGGATTAGTTGGTAGTAATAGTGGTGATGGAATTGATACAGGATGGATAACTGATTGCTATTCTACTTGTTCTGTAAATGGACAAAGTGTAGGAGGACTAACTGCAGCGAATCGTTACGGCAAAATAACTAACTGTTATTCTACTGGTAATGTGAGTGGTGATTATACAGGTGGGCTTGCTAGTAATAATTCTGGTCAAGATAATAATAATTTTTGGGATACTGAAACATCAGGTCAAACAACAAGTGCGATGGCTAGCAGGAAAACAACAGCAGAAATGAAACAAGAAGCAACATTTACTAATTGGGATTTTGATAATGTTTGGGATATAAGGGAAAACATAACTTACCCATTTTTGAGGGTGATGCAATCTGCTAAAACTACTTTTGATTGCACTTGTCATCCTCCGGTTCTTACCACTCCTGCTGTGCCTGCTGATTGTTTAGCTGATTGGAAGGATTCCACAATTGAAATACAGTGGCAGGATAATTCTAAATATGAACAAGGTTTTGAAGTTGAGCGAAATATAAATGAAGGAGCTTGGGTTTTTCTTGAAGAACTCCCAGAAAATTCAACTTCTTATACAGATACCGACGTTAGCGAAGACAACACTTACAACTACCGAATCAGGGCATTCATCAAAGCTAATGAACCTAGTAATCCTGATGATTTGTATTCGGATTGGTTAGTTTGTGAAGGAAGGAAAGGATGCGGAGATGGAGCTTGTAAAGAAGATGAAACTGTTTGGAATTGCTGCCCAGATTGCGGAGTTCCCGACCCAGGATGTGATAATGATTGTACAAAATATTGGTATATCTGTGATGACACAGAACCAACTAAACACATTGCAAGCTGTAATCCTCTTAAATGCGAAGGAGGAATATGTACAAATTGCGAGACTAACTGTGGAGCTGAATGTGAAACAAGCGGTGATTGTCTTGAAGGAGAAATTTGTAATTTGGAAATTTGTAACTGTGAAGTATCGCCTTTTCCTCCCTATGTCGAAGATATGAGAGTTGAAGAAGCGTATTGTTTATGTGAAGGATTATGTATGGTTGCTTTTCAATGGGAATATCGAGATGGAAATGGAGATGCAGAATCTCAATTCCAAATCCAAATTGACGACAATTCTGATTTTTCTTCGCCAGAAGTTGACAGAATAAAAGATGTTGATGATTTACCAGATGGTTTTATTAATACTCAGGCAGTTTTAGCAAAACCAGAACCAGGAGATGGCTCTTTAGTTTATGATACTGCCTATTACTGGCGGGTGAAAGTTTGGGATTCAACAGGAATGCCTTCTGAATGGCATTATGGAACATCCTTTTTTAAAGACCCTCATCCTTATCCAAGCATAGAATTTGAATGTCAGGTTTCAGGCGGCGAGGAACAAATTTGCGAAGAAATGTTACCAAAAGCTATGATTGGTGAAAAGATTAAGCTTATTGATAAATCTATTTGTTATTCCAGTTGTGATGAATATGGTTGTGTTGAATACAATTGCAAAGATACTCCTTGCGCTGGTTGTGATTGGACAAATGAATATACCTGGGATTTTGGCGATGAAACTCAAAGCAATACAATAGGAGACACTACTCATACTTATGCTAAAGCCGGTCCTTATATGGTCAATTTAATAATTGAAGATGATGTGGGTTCTTGTCAAAAGGGCCATACAATTTTCATTGGCTTTAAACTCCCTGGTTGGAAAGAGGTTTCGCCTTTTTAGGAATTAAAAAATTAAAAATCTAAAAAAGAAAAAGCCCTGAGAATTCTCAAGGCTTTTTAATATTTCCACGTTCATCTTAAAGATGTTTATCATTTAAAGTTTTAATAAGAAGTTTAAACTTTCTGCAGCATTAATTGCAACGAAAAGGTCTTTATCGTTTAAAGCTCCGATAAGAGGTTCTAACGCTCTTTTATCTTTTATGTAGCCTAAAGATTGTATCGCGCTAATTCTAACTAAAGAATTTTTATCATTTAACATTTTAATAAGCGGTTCTACTGCTCTTTTATCTCTTATATTGCCTAAAGCATATGCTGTTTTATTTCTAATCCAAAAACTTTTATGATCTAAGAGTTTAATAAGCGGTTCTACTGCTCTTTTATCTCCTATTTGACCCAAAATATCTACCGCATCACTTTTAGTACGAAAATTTTTATTATTTAAAGCTTTAATAAGAGATTCTATCGTAGGTTTTTCTTGTTGATTTTTTTGAGCATAAATACATATTGTCCCAATTAGCAAACATCCTATCAAGGCTACAACTATCACTTTTACCTTTTTCATTTCTTTTCTCCTTTTTGTTTTTAAGAATTTTCTAATCGTCTATTACCAACCACCGCTGGCGCCACCGCCACCGCTTTCACCACCGCCAAAACTAAAGCTAATGAAACTTCTAATCTTTTTTTGCTGAATTTTTTGAATACAATTATATGTTATTGTTCCAACTGCCAAACATCCTACCAGAACTACAACTATCACTTTTACCTTTTTCATTTCTTTTCTCCTTTTTGTTTTTTTTAATTCAGTTCTATTCCATTTTTAATTTTCAACGAACTTATTGATTCTTATGAATCAAGGATATTATACCAGAAAGGAAAAGAAATGTCAAAAAAAGAAAAAGCAAAAGAAAAAGCTCTGAAAATTTTTTCAGAGCTTTTTAATACTGCTTCAATGATATTTTTCTATCCATTCATCTTTATTTTCCTTCCACCAGTTTATCCAAACATCATAATCATTGCCAAGATTTTGGTTGGTGAGTTTTTTTAAAGCAAAAATAGGAAGTGG